>OIYY01000332.1_pt1 | contig 34374 bp, 50 predicted proteins | sample 1588341 | NCBI WGS metagenome assembly OIYY01 (sample SAMN03283287) | human gut metagenome | biome: human-associated habitat; material: feces | host: Homo sapiens | place: Peru | collected 2012 | reverse complement strand
TCAGGCCGTTTAGCGGTTTGACACCTTCCGCAGATAGGATGCTCCCAGCAGGGATGCTAATTTTGAAATGCTTGTTGTAGATCCCGTCGATAACGTTTGGTTTGACATAAAAAATATCATCCACAATCACGGTATCATTGGGCCACCACTCATGCAGTGCCTGGATGTTGATGATATTGGCCCCCCTCACCCTCACCTCATCCACCAGTGCACTCACCAGCTCACCGGCGTTGTATTCCGGGTGGGCCGCTGCATACGCCTCGATCTGGGCAATGCGTGGGTCGCTGGTGTCCGTTGGTTCATTGCCGGGACCATAGAGGAGGGTGAGGTCGATGCAAGTCAAATCCTCCGCCAAAACCCGGCTATCCTCAGCGGAATTTGCGCCAATGTATTGGAAAACGATATTGGTCAGGTCGTTTTCACTGGCTCCCTCTGGCAGCGCCGTCCATGATGCAACAATAGCGCTCTTTCCGTTTTTCCTGATACGGGTGGTTTCAAGTCGGACATATTTATCCATCGTTGCATTCCAAAATCCTACGGTCGAAAAAGTGAAATCTATTCCGTCAGATTCAGTCGCAACATCGGAAAAATAATATTTATGCTTTAGCCGGAAAGCGCTGGTTGGAATTTTAACATTCAAAAAGTTAGTGACGGTACTTGCGGCGGTTTTGATGCTTGCCAGCTGATTCCACCCCACCGTCTTCCCGCCGACTTCCATCACCGCCCCGGCCTTGGCACCGCTGGGCACCTGCCTCTGGTAGGCCTCCTGGGTGTCCTCCTCGAAATCCCACGTCTGGCCCTTGTTGAGTTCCGCCTGAAATTTAATAGCCCGTTTCATTTTGGCAATATCTTTCTGGGTGGCCTCCAGATCATCCGCCAGCCCGCCGACAGATTCCGCCGCCTGCGCCGCCGAACCGGCGGACGCTTCCGCCGCTTTCTGGGCTTCCTGGGCGGCTTTCTTCGCTGCCTCTGCCGCAGCGTTGGCAACGGTGGTGTCACCGGCGGGGCCAGCTTCACCCTTCGGCCCTTGGGGGCCGGGGTCTCCCTTGGGTCCGGCTGGGCCAGTCGCACCTTGGACACCTTGGGGGCCAACCGGGCCGGGCTCGCCTTGGATGCCCTGAGGGCCAACCGGGCCGGGCTCGCCTTGGATGCCCTGAGGGCCAACCGGGCCAGTTGGTCCAATAGGTCCAACGTCGCCTTTTTCGCCCTTTTCGCCCCGGAAATCCCCGGAAGCGATTCCTTCCTCCAGCTTTTTCAGCGTCTTGGCGGCATTATCGGCGGATAGTCCCGCCCGGCCAGCGGCGCTTTCCGCCCGGCCCGCATCCTTGCTCACTTGCTGAATAAAGCCCGCCCAGGCCTCCGGGGCCTCCTTGGGGTCCGCCAGGCCCTTGGCGATCCTTACGGCATACTGGGGGCTCTTCCACGTCTCGCCGTTGGGGCCGTCCCAGCGGATCTCCACCAGCCCCTCGCCGGGGTCTGAAGTGTCCTCCAGGCCCACCAGCCAGATGAGCGTTTGCCCCTCCACCCGGCTGGCCAGCGGATAGGGGGCCTCATCGTGGGGCCGCTGGAGCTTTGCCTGGTAGTGGCCTCCCTCCCCCAGCGGAGGAAGCGGGAAGGCTACCTCCCGGACCAGCTGCTCCTTGTAGCGCCCAATGGTCACGGCCCCGGATTTGTCCGGTGTGACTCTAAACCAGCTCATCCAGCGCCACCTCCGTCACGTTGGCCGTCCGGGCGTTGCTCCAGGCCCCTCCGGCTGTGTTGATGCCCGCGAAGATATACCAGCCGTTGCCGCTCTTGTCGCTCACATCCAGGGTAATGATGTGCTCATTTTTGTCCGTGATCTCCGTCTCGGTTTTCAGCTCGGCGGTGGTCCGGGTGGCGTCGCCTTTTGCGATCATCAGGGCAAAATAAACGTTTTTGTTTTTATCAGTGGACTTGGCTCGCATGGATATGGTCGTCACACCGGACAAGGTCAGGGGCCCAAACATTGCGTAGGCCTCCCCCGCCTTGCCGCCGTTGGTTTTTACGGTAATGGCCTTTTCGCCTGCGGACATCGTGCCAGATACCACCTTTTGGGTTAAGCTGTACCAGCCGTATCCATCTTTGTAGACGACGGGCTTGGATATCGGCAGCCAAGAGCTGCTTCCGTACACCCTGGCATCCACCGGCTGCCAGGCCTTGCCATTGTATATGCTGGCAAACGCCAGGTAAAGCAGCGCCCGGTTCTCCCTACCGAAGTAAAAGGCCTCACCTTCGTCTGCTGTTACCAGGAGCAGCTCCCCCTTACGGGGGCCCAGCGGCTGCTCTGGAGACAGAAACCAGGAGGGGATAGTTTCTGTGGTCCCCACCCATAGGGTCCCGCTCTTGGCACTGGTCGGTGGCGTTTCCCCCGTCACGATGTCCAGCTTTAGGGTGTCACCGCCGCCTCCGGAAACTGCATTAATGATCATACGCTCGCCTCCGTCCCAAACATCAGCACATTCACCGGGATATCCACCTCCGGGGTCTCCTCGCAGACAAAGGTCAGGGCCCCGGCCTGTTGCTCCGCGCATCTGACCATTGCATCGGTGTAGGCCTTGTAGGCCTGGGCCGCCGGGGACACCACCACGATGTTGTCCGCTGTCACGCCGCTGACCGTTACCGTCTGCTGGTGGTTTGTCCACTTCATCTGCTCCAGGGTTATCGTTCGGGTCCGGGGGGCCCCCAGTCCGTCCAGGCCCATGTAGCTCACGCCGTAAAACACCACGATGTCGTTTTGATTAAAAACGATCCTGGTCCTGGTCCACAGGTACTTCCCCTGGGCCGCTGCCTGGGGTACCGGCTTCCAGGGGCCGGAGGGCACCGAAGTGCCGCTGTCGCTCACCTGGTAGCTGATCTCCCGCATGGTCAGCGGGGGCGGGTCTCCCTTTTCCCCTTTCTCCCCCTGTTCCCCTTTCTCCCCCTTTGCCCCGTTGGTTACGGTGATGGGGTAGGTTGTCCCGTCCGCCATGGTGACGGTGTAGGTGTCCACCAGTCCCGCCGTGCCGGTTTTCTGGATGCTGCGGATACCCCCGTGGCCGTCCGCCGCCTCCGTCAGGGTTCTGATCAGCAGCTCCTCCGGGATAGCCATAGCCTCCCCGGAGCGCTCCAGCACCATCAGGTCGTCGGGCTCAAAGGCTGTCGCTCTGGCCAGCTCCGAGATCGTTTGATCCATGGATTTCCTCCTTTTCCTGCTTTTCCACCTCCGCCGCCAGGGCCTCCAGGGCCTGGACGCAGCGGAGCATCTTTACCATGTTGTCTTTGCCCTTTACCTCCACCTGGCACAGGGTGTTGCGGATGGAGAGCAGGGCGTTGGTGCCTGTGGTCATATCAATCCCTCCATAGCGATACCATCACGGCCCCATCCTTGGGGACCAAGGCGGACAGAACCGTGTACCCAGACAGGGTGATGCCGTCCACCTCAATGGTCGGCAGCTCTTTGGGGTCGCCAAATACCTGGGCAGCCTCCGCCAACGTGATGTTTTCCACAGTCACGTGGGCGCTGCGCCGATTGTGGACGAAAAAAGATGTGGGAAAGGTTTTTCCTGTCGCTGTCGTTAACATTTTTGCCTCCTTAAACTACCAGAACGTTATAACCGTGCCCGCCTATCACAACATATTCGGCGTCCACCTTCCGGACGCCTCCCACCAAATCCGTATAGATGGAGGTATAGCCGGTGACTCTCAGCGTGTCCGTTTGGATGTAATCGGCGGTTGCTCGCCCGTTAAAATAGTTATTGGCGTCTACGGCATAGCTCAGCGCCTCGTTGATGTCGTAGTCCGTCCGGTCTGTCCCGATATCATTTGCCACGATCTTCCAGGCATTCAGGGAGCCCGTCTCGATGATATCGTTATCGATGTAGTCTCCCGCCCCGTCGCTGACGATGTCCCTGGCGTGGACCGTGGTCTCCACCGTTGCCGAGTAGGCCGTGAGATTTCCGTTCATGTCCACAAAAAAGTCTTTTCCGACTCGCAGTCCATCCGGGCCCAGGTAGATGCCTTGGGTAAGCTCTGCGGAGTTGGCAAAGTCCATGCCGTTGGTGCTCAGGGAGTCCGCAGTGATGTCCAGGCCCCCGATGGTGCCCCCTGCCAGGGCCTTAATGATACCGGAGATCTCCAGCCCCGCCTTGGTGGCCGTCAGTACTGGCGTGCCGTTGGCCGATATCTCCCACTTTTTGTCCGTCAGGGTCCAGCCGAAGCTCTCGTCTCCTCCCTCGCTCTCCACCATGGCGGTGATCTTGTCGCGCATAACGCTCAGGGCTGCCCGCAGGCTGCTGTAGCGCCGGGTCTGTTCCCGGTCCTGGGTGGAGGCGTAGGGGTACTCGTGGTCGATTTCCGCATCCCCCGGGGCGGCGATGTCCGCCAGATACATGGGCCCCAGGGTCCTAGCGGCCCGCCATACCGTGCCGGTTAGCGCCCCGATGGTCACCCGGTCCCCCAGCTCCGCCGCCGGATCCAGCAGCACCTTGTCGGCAGTAAACGGCTGGTAGGTTACGGCTTGGATCTTATCAAACAGGTCCTTGGCCTGGGCGTTGTCGCCGTAGATGCTGGTTGTCTCCAGCAGCCGCCCGGAGTCGTCCCCCCATTGGGCGTAAGCCGTGTCGCTGAGGTTGATTCTCACTCCGGTCCAGCCTGTCAGGGTCCTTCCGGCGGTGGGGGTCCCCAGAGCCTCCGCTGTCTGGGTCCCCTGGGTGGCCCACAAGGTCAGAAGCAAGAGCTTGCCCTCCTGACTCATCACAAAGCTGCCGCCGCAGGCCCCGGCGATGCTTTGCAGCACCTCCCGGCAGCTGTAGCCGATGGGAGTGGGCACCAAAAAGCTCAGCGTTCCCCCCAGCCGGGTCAAGGTCCTGGGGTCCAGCTCTACCCCCATGGCCTTGGCGGCAGTCCGCGCCGCCGCCAAGGAGGACATAGGCCAGGCCACGCCCACGGTGGGCATATTCTGTTCCCCTTTGAGCATGGCATCATAGCCGTGGAGCCGGATGATCTTTAACCCATCCGGGTTGTCCACCTCCCGGCTGTCCACGTAAAACACCCCCTGGGGAATCCATTCCGAGGTCTGCTCACCGTCCGTCAGCCGGACGTAGGGCTTTAGCTCCGCCATTTTTGGGATTTCCCCCGTCAGGCCGTAGAGCTCCACGTCGATCTCCGCGGCAAAGGCACCCCCCAGGGAAAAGCTGCCCTCATCCATGGCCACCTGGGTGATGGTCATGGACCGGAGCTTGTCCATCTTCACTCCGCCGTCAGCGGATCCTCGGCCTACGGAGATGCCTCCCTTGCCGATGACCAGCCGCTTTCCATCAGACGTGATCAGGTGCCCTCCCGAGCCGATGACCAGGCTCACTTCCGCCCTGGCCCCCTTGGCCAGCAGGGCTTTATAGATTGTAGAAGTTTCGATCATTTTTCCACCAGTGTCAGCTCCAGCCCCGCCCAGGTCCAGGGCTGGAACGATCCCTTAATCGTCATCGGCAGGGTCAACGTGGGGCTGTTTATCTGGGCGTAAAAGAGGACATTTTGCCGCTGCCCCATGCTGGGGGACAGGTAGGTGATGTGTATAAATGCCGTCCGCGCCAGGGCCATCACTTGTTGGCACTCCTTCTGGCTCAGATTCCGGAATTTCACCACGATTTTCTCTTTTTCCCCCACGATCCGCCGGTACATGTCTGCCGTGTTTTCGTTGCGGCCTGAGTTTTTGTCGTCCACAACGTTGAGCCCAATGCTCACGCCACCGGGAGCGGCCATACTCCACAGGTCCACGTTTCCGCAGGCCAGTCTCACCGCCCCGCTCATAGGCTCCCTCCTACGATGGCCTTGCCCCCGGCCCTGGCCTGGGCCCGCAGGCCCTGGACCACGTATTTCACAAGCACCTTGCCGTCTACCATCAGGTTGATGGTGGCGTTTACGTCCCCGCCGGTGCCCAGCCTGGACACAACCCTGTCCGCGATCCGGTCCATCCACTCCGTGTTCCGGTCCAGAGGCAGCACCGCTTCCCGGCCTGCCTCCCCGCCCCCCAGAAGGCTGGACCCCATCCGCCCGAAGATCTGGGCCCCGTCCAGGATGCCGCCCTTGGCGTACCACTGGACGTTAATGTGGGGGATGGCCGATACCCCGAAGAATCGGGCAAAAGCGCTGCCGGTCTCCTGCCAGTCGATACTCAGGTGAGGGACCTTGAGCCGGGGCAGGCTCCAGGAGAAGTTGAAAGCGGTTTTGATTTTTGCGGCCAAATCGGTGACGGAAGTCTTCAGACCGTTGATCTTGTCCGAGATTTTAGATCTCAGCTGGTCCCACCGCTGGGTGAATCCCTCCACGCAGTACCCCGCGATCTCCGCGAATACCGTGGAGGGGCTGTGGATCCCAAGAAGGTTTTTCACCCCGTTTACGATGGGGTCCACAAAATAGGTTTTGATCTCCTGGCCGATCTTTTTGGTTTTGTCCGCCAGGCCCTGGAAAAATCCGGCAATGCTCTGGTGGCCGTGTTCCCTGAAAAAGTCCGCCATACCCTGGAACATGGGAGAGATCAGCTTGGTGAAGAATCCCCCCACCAGCTTGGCGGCCAGGCCTGCCGTCATGCCAAGGACGTAAGTCGCTGCCCCCTGCCAGCCCTCGTTTTGGTAGGCCTGGGACAGTTCATTCCAGGCAGGCCCCATAAACCCGATGATCAGGTCTCCGATCCCCGCCAGGGCGATGCCCACCGTCCGGCCCAGACTCTCCACTACGCCGGAGTTCCAGAAGCTGTCCCAGTTTTCCCGGAGTTTTTTCCCGGCCCCGTTCCAGTTAAAGCTCATGGCCTCCGTGCCCAGCCAGTCCAGGCCGGTCTGTAGGGTCTTCCCCAGCTTCCCGCCGATGTTGGCCGCCTGAAATTCCGGACTTGCGAAAAGCTCCGAAAAGCTCTTTTTGAATCGGTCCATCCAGGCGGGAGTCTTGGCCGTGATGTTGGCCGTGGGGGTGCTGCTGCCCGTGTCCCCCGTGTCTGCCGCGCTTGCGCTCTGGCTCTGGTCCTCCAGCCGGGTGATTTGATCAAAGCCCAGAAGCTGCCGGTTCATCTCCTTCTGGGCATCGGATGCCTGTTTGGTGGATTTGGCCGTCTTCTGGGCCCCGGAGGCCGCCGAGGCCCAGCCGGTGCCGAAGAGCCCGCCCACAAGCTGGCCGATGGCGTTGGCCACCCCCAGCACATAGGGCATCAGCTGGCTCATCAGGTTTACAACTACCTGGATGGCCGGGGCCAGGGCCTGGCCCATGGCGCTTTTCAGCCCGTTGACCTGGGCCGTCAGCTGCTCGTTGTTGCTGATGTATTCCGATACGATGCTCCGCAGCCTGCCCATAGCCGCCCCGGCCACCCGGAGGGCCAGGCTCACCGTCCCCAGGTTGCGGATGGAGCGGACCATGCTCCCCAAGGATCTATTGGAGTCCTTAGCCCGGTCTCCAAAGCCCTTGATGGCGTTGGCCCCTCGCCGCAGCAGGCTCACCGGCACGCTGGCCAGCTGCCGCAGGGTGCTGGTAAAGTGTCCCGTGGTCTCCGAGGTCTGCCGGGTAATGCTCCGCACCCGGCCCAGGAAACTCCGCAGCCGCACCAGGGCCCCGCCCTGGCTTTCCGATGCCGCCTCTTCCTCCCGCTGGGCCGCTGCCGCCCCCCGGGTTCGCTCCTCAAAGGTCCCGATGGCCTCGGACACGCTTTCATACATGCCCTTCATCTCAAAAAACCGGTCGGCCTCCGCCCCGGTGCTGGTGGGCCCGTAACCCTTGGCCTGGAGCTTGGTGATCATGGCGGATAGATCCTCCGCCTGCCGCTTGGCCTCCGCCAGGTTGTCCCGGGTCACCTCGGTAATGAGCTTGGTGCCCTCCGGATTCATCATGGCCCCCACCCGGTCCGCCAGGGTGGTCCCCGGCTGGGCCTTGGCCGCCTGAGTGTTCAGGATGGCCGAGATTTCCGATCCGGTGGCCTTTGCCTTTTCCTTGGCCGCCGACATGCCCTTGTTGTACCCCGATGCGTCCAGGCCAATCCGGACGATCAAGTTTCTAGCCGCCATTTGCAGCCTCCTTTCGCAAAGCCTTCCCCTACGGGGAAGGTGGCAGGGCGCAGTCCTGACGGATGAGGGGAACTAGGCCGCCACCCAGTATACCGCCACAACCTCCAGGGTCTGCACCTGTACCTGGGTCCGCAGATCAAAGCCCTTGTCTTTGATATCCGCCCAGGCGTGGTAAATATATAGATCATCCGCCTCCAGGTCCCGGCACAGCAGGGCCGTCTGTACCTGCCGCGTCAGCTCCCAGAGGTGGTCGTTGTCTCCGTCAAAAAGGTCCAGCCGGATCTTTGCCCGCCGGATCCCGTCCTCGTCTTCCATGTCCCGGCTGATTTCCTCTTTTTCCAGGGTGTATATAGCAAATGGGGGCTCCACGTCCCCCACAGGTGCCGCCGCCGGATAGCAGCAGCCTTTGATGGCCTCCACGGTGTCCAGCCTGGACACCAGCCATTTGTCAATGTTACTCAAGCAGGATCGCCTCCACAACTCGTTGGGCCACCTCGATCATGTTCGGCTCGTAGAGCCGGGAGGTAGCGTGTAAAAAATGCCAGCCCGGCATCCGGTACATTCCCCCGAAGCCGTCCTTGTGTAAAAAGCCGTATTCTTTGGATGCCGGGTAATAGTACCGCTTCCCGTCCTTCGTCATCTTCACAAAGGTGTCGTTCATGCCGGGGTCCATGCCGATCTCGCCGACAGCCTTCCCTGGGTTTTTGCTTTTCTCCAGTCCGTGCCGCCCCAGCTCCAGCCGGACGATGCCCCGGCGGAGATCGCCCGTCCGCTTGGGGGCCTTGGTCCGGGCGATGGACACCGCAGGCTCCATGGCATCGATCACCGCCTTGTCGATCATGTCCTGCTGGATCCGGAATCGCTCCAGCACCTCCGCGTTGGTCATCTCCGCCGTCAGCACCCTACGTCACCTCCCGGGCCATCAGCGTCAGCCCGTTTTTCTCATGGCTCCAGTCAATGGGCGGCCCCGTCAGCTCAAAGGTCCGGCCCTTCCAGGCGATCCGCATATTCCCCTGGATCCCCGGCCTTTTCCGGATGTTGAATTTCCACCGGGTGACAAACACCACGGCCCCACCCTCTTCCGAGGTCTGGGTCTGGGTGCACAGCGCCTCCGCCCATACTTCCTTCCAGGGCACATACCGCCCCTTGGTTTTTTGGTTCGTGGCGCTTTCCTCCCGCTCAAATTTTAAGAGCGTAATTTTTTGATTCAGTCGTCCCGCCTGCATATGCCCTCCAAAGCCTTCCCCGGCGGGGAAGGTGGCAGGGCGGAGCCCTGACGGATGAGGGGCCTCACGCCCCTCCGCACAGCTCCGCCCAGATTTCTTCGTCTGTCATGGCCCGGCGCTGGATGAGTCCCGGGAATGCCTGCCAGGGCTCCGGCCGCCGCCCGCCGAAGCAGAAAACCGCCGTGGCCTGGGCCAGGTTGTAGCCGAAGTATCCCAGGGCCTCCAGCCTGGCCCGGTAGCCCTCGATCGCGTCCAGCAGCTCCCCGGGGGTGTAGTCCCAGGCCTCCCTGGGGTCCACCCCGGCAGCCACCGCCCGGGTGATCAGCTGCCTCAGCCCGCCGCCGTTTTGGTAGGGTTTGGCTGGGTCTGGGCGCTATCCGCCCCATCCGGCAGGGGCTCCCCCGCCAGGAGGGTGCGGATGTTGCTCATCAGCTCCCGGCTGCCCTTTTTGGCCGCCTCGATCAGGGCCTCCACCTGGTCAACCTCCACCAGTCCCGCGTCCGCCGCCAGGCCCAGGATCACGTCCTCCATGTCCGGGGCATCCTCGTCGTCCGCCATGTCGTCCAGCAGCTGGTCCCCCTTTTTGTAGGGGTTCTCGTTGCCGGGCCAGCCCAGGGCCGCCGTCATCAGCCGGATCCGTTTGCCCAGGTTGGTCATGGCGTCCAGCACCCCCAGGATGGGGGCCTGGCTGTCCGCCTTGGTGTCCACCAGGTACTGGTTGAGCTTGCCGGTGGTCAGCCGCAGCTGCACCAGCTGGCCGCCGACTTCAAAATCATAGGTTTTCATGGGTTATTCTCCTTCTGTGGTCTCCGCCTTGGCCGTAGGCTTCAGGCTCAGGCTGTACGCCACGCCGGTATCCGGGGAGAGCTCCCCGAACTCCTGGTAGGCCGTCAGAAAGCCCTTGTAGATCTTGTTTTTCCCGATAAACTTGGGCATGACGATTTTCAGTTTAACCTCGGTGCCCTCAAAAAAAGCGGTTTCCACCACCGTCCGGCCCTCGTCGGTCTTCTTGTAAAAGCCCTCCACCTTGAGCTCGTCCATCTCAATAAAGCCCAGGGCGGACTCCTTGATCTGGTTGTTGCTCTCGTAGGAGGCGTTGTCCGTTGTGTCCACGGTCTCCCGGGTCATGTTGGGGGCCGTCACCTTGGTGACGGAGCCGAACTTTTTGTAAGTCGCCCCATCGTCTACGGAAATGTGTACTTGGGTGCCGTTGCCGGTGCCCTTTTCCGGTAATGCCATTGTTGTCCTCCTTTTTTAGCGGCAGAGCCGCAAATCATTCACCATCTGCATCACCCCGGCAGGTGCCGCCTCCCCCGGGTGATCCAGCTCGTGGAGGGTCCAGGCCATAACGCACAGCCCAAACCGCCCCGCGTTTCCTTCCGTCAGCGGCACCGCCTGCCGGGCCAGGTACTCTTCCTTGGCCTCGGCGATCTCCCTGGCGGTTTCCGCCAGGGGATCGTCGGCGTCAATGCGGCAGTACCTCAGCAGCTGCTCCGCCGTGACGCTGCGCATCAGGCCAGGGTGGCGATGGCAAAGCCCTTGTCCGCCACCAGGTTGCCGCCTACCAGGGCATCACCCAGGATGGCGATCATCCGCTCCACGCTCTTCACGCTCTCATCGATGCGGATGGAGTAGGGGCCAAAGAGGCCCAGGAGGTACGTCTGGGGATCGCCGTAGGCCAGAGTGTTGGCACCGATGGCAGAGGCGATGGTGTAGGGCACGATGAGGCCGCCCTCCTCGATGGTGCCGGTGTTGCCCTGGCTTACGATCTTGTAGAGCTTCCGGTTGTCGTCCTTGGCGATCTTGATCTTGCCGAAGGCATCCAGGTTGGCCTTGGTCAGCACCAGCCTGCCGCCGGAGTAAACCTCCTCGTCGCCGCCGTAGCCCATCACCAGATCCCGCAGGGTGTCCTCGTTGATGGCGGTGATCCCCGCCATGGTCTGGAAGATGCTCTCCGCGTCGGTGTTCTTTGCGTTGATGATGCCAAACATCTCGTGGCTGGCCTGAGCGTCGCCGTTGATGATCTGGTGGTTGCACTTGCGCAGCAGTGCCTTCATGGCGTAGGCCTGGACCTTGGCCGCGTAGTTGGCCGGGGACAGGCGGTTGATGTTCTTGTCCACAAAGCTGGTAACCTGGATCTCCGTGGCCGTCAGCTTGGACTTTTTGAATACCGGGTCGCTGGCGGTCCGGGTGGTGCCGCCGACGGTCGTCACACTGCCCGCCGTGGCCTCCTGGATGCTCTGCAGGTAGGGCTCCTCCCAGCCGCTCAGGCCCTCAAAGGTCTCCACCCTTACCTGGTTGCTCAGGGTGGTCACCTGGGCATTGTTGCCGTCGTGGATGTCACTTCCGCCGCCGGTGGGGCTTACCAGGGTTCCGGTAAAGGTCAGGCTGTTGGTCCGCAGCCCCTCCAGCACGTCCCGGGGCTGGAAAGCCACCCGTTCGTGGGCCGCCAGGGCCTTGCCCATCTCCTCCATGTCCTTCCGGTCGGTGCCGAAGACCGGTGCGTGGGCGATGTCGTACTTGTCGTATTCCGCGACCATTGCCTGGAGGTCGTCGATCTGGGCGTTAAAGCCCTGGGCCTCCTTGAGTCTGGCCTGGTAGTCCAGCCGGTTGCCGCTGTCCAGGGCCTCCTGGGCCGCTTTCAGCTTTTCCGCCCGCTGGCCCATCAGGTCGTTCATTTTCTGTCTGGTCGTTCCAATGATTCCAATGTTAAATGCCATTTTGTTTCCTCCTAAAAAAAATACCGGGGCCAACGATCCGGCAAATGCCAAACCGTCAGCCCCGGCTCTCAAAGCACAGGCTCCCCCTTATTTACTTGGTCCGTTTTACCAGCACCACATTGCTGCTGTGGGTCAGGTAGGTGATCCCATCAATGGTCACCTGGAGCATATCTCCGTCGCTGTACCCGTTCCAGCCCTGGACCTCCCCGGATACCGTCTCCCCATTGGGCAGCTTTACCGCCGCCCAGTTGTAGGAGATGGTGGTGTCCGGCCGCCAGGTGCAGCCCCCCAGCAGGAGCGCCCCCAGGCACAGCATAGCCAAAAGCCGCCGCATCAGGACACCCCCCAGAACCGGCCGATCTCCGCCTCCAGCTCCAGCCGGTCCTTAGCCTCCTGGTCCTGCTCCCGCAGGGCCTTGAGCTTGCCGATGTCCGGCAGCACCCGCATAGCCCTTACGATGTTCGGGCAAGCCTCCGCTGCCAGCATTCCGCCGCCGGTGTCCTGGCTCTGGCCCACGATCCGGTCCGCCAGCCCCAGCTCCACCGCCTGGGAGGAGGTGAGAAAGGTCTCCGCATCCATCATCTGCCGGAGCTTCTCTCGGTCCACCTTGTCGCCGCACCGGGCGACGTAGCAGCTGAGGATGCTCTCGTCCGTGGTTTCCAGCATGGCGGCGGACCGCCGGTGATCCACCTTGCTGCCGTAGCTTCCGCAGTGGGCGTTGTGGATCATCATCTGGGCAGGTAGGCAGATGTCGATGGAGTCGCAGGCCATGATCATGTAGCTGGCGGCGCTGGCCGCCATGCTCTGAATAACCGCCCGGGTGGGATTCTTGCAGCCCTGGAGCAGGCTATAGATCTCCGCTCCGCCGTCTACCCAGCCTCCCACGCTGTTTACCTCCACCACCAGCTCCTCGCCCTCCGGCAGATTGCCGATGGCGTTCCTCACGTCTGCGGGGCAGTAAAACCCGGCCGTATACCCGTAGGCCCGGTACAGCTCTGCCCAGTCGTCAGGGATCAGCTCTCCGGATAGATCAATGGTCAATGTTTTCCACCTCCCGGTACAGGGCCACCCACTGGCCCTTGTTGTTGATCTCCACGATCAGAGGCCCATCCTGGGCCTCCATCGAGGGCTGCTCCAGCAGCGTGGTCCCCTCGATCTCCAGCCGGTCAAAGTTCCGGAATTCCTCCGGCGCTTCCCGGCCCGTCATTCGGATTTTCAAAACGTTCTCCTTTCGCCGCCCAGTCCGGGCAGTCCCGCCCTCTGCGTCTTCTGAGGGCAGGGTGTCCCAAGCCCCCGCCGGAGGCAGCCTTCCCCGCCGGGGAAGGTGGCAGGGCGCAGCCCTGACGGATGAGGGGAAACCCGCCCCCTCATTCCTCCGTCCCGGGCTCTTCCTCCGGCTCTTCCTCCGGGTCGTCTTCCGGCTCCTTCTCTTCCGGATCTTCCTCTGGCTCCTTCTCCGGCCTTCCCCCGCCGCCATTCTCCGCCCGCTTTCGGCTGAGCTCCGCCCAGTCTTCCAAGGGCACATAGTTGAGGGATGCCTGCCGGTGCTCGCCGCCGGGAACGTCCGGCATGTCCTCCTTGGCCAGGATGTCGTCCACCGAGTAGGCTCCGATCTCCTTCATGGTGCGGTAGAAAGAGGCCCGGGAGTTAAAGTCGGACCGGAGCAGAGCCATAATGTTGGTTCTTATGCACCAGCCCCTTGCGATCTGGGAGGGAGTCAGGAGCTTATAGGTCATCTCCTGCTCCCGCTGCAATACGTCCGGCTGGAGGGATCCCACATACTCAATCCGCTGCTGCTCGTTGCTCTGGTAGGATTGCTTCCCACTCTGGAGCTTGTAAAGCGGCATGTTGAAGTACCGGGCAATGTCCTCCACCGTTTGATTCTGCTGCTCCAAAAACTGGGCGTCCCTCTGGCTGATGCCTAGGCTCTGATACTTCAGGCCGTAGTCCAGGATGGCGATCCGGTGGGCGTTGGTGGGTCCCGCCTGGGTCCGCTCCCATTCCTCCCGCATGGCCTCCTTCAGGGTTTTGTCCGTGTCCTCCCCGTTGGCATCCTTTACGTAGCCGCTCATGGGCGCGTCCACCGTCAGGATGCCAGAGGGCTGGCCCCCGTGCTCGTAAAAGGCCTTATTGTAAGCCTGGGCCGCCAGTCCGGCGGCGATGGTCTCCCGGGCGTAGCTCAGAATCGGCTCCCCGTTTACCCCGTCCCGGCTGGGGCCCTTGTAGTCGCATACATCCTCCTGGGGTAGGTAAAACACCTCGCGCGTGATGGGGTTCGTCACCTGGTACCAGATGTAGCCCTCTTTGGTGATCTGCCGCTGGACCAGGGTCCCCACCAGGGGGATCAGCTCCACCGGCTCCCGGCTCACCGGGTCCCGCAGGATCCAGTCGTAGGCGTTGCCCGTGGTGTAAATGCTGTATTCCAGGAGCTTCCTCCTCGTGAAGGGAGTCATCCGGGCATTGGGCCGCACATTCAGCAGGTCTAGGGCCGGGTTGTTCTCCCACCGCTTCCGGGTAAAGCGATTAAAAACATACTGAGGCAGGCAGGCCATATCCGAGGACCGGATGTTGATGCAGGCATACACCGCCGACAGGTTCTCCGCGGCATAGCTGCCGGAGCTCCCCGCCAGGGTGCTGGTAAACACCGCCGGTATAGCCCGCTTTTCTTTGGTGGGGCTCCGGGCGTTTCGCAGGATCGGCGCGTTCAGCGCCTGTAAAAGATTCATTCAGGGTTTCCTCCCTTACCGTCATCCTCCCGGCTGGCCCGGTACAGCACCGAGCCGAGCCAGATCAGAAAGGCCCCGCCGAGCAGCATAGCTGCCACAGCAGAAACCTGGGCCACAGCGTAGCCGATGAGCAGCACACCGGACAGCTGGAGGGCGAGGATCAGGAGGTCAAAAACGGTCTTTCTCATGGTCGTCATCCTCCCCATCCACTCTGCTTTGCAGGAGTCCGCCCAAAAGGCAAAACCATCCGCCGATTACCAAGCACACCAGCGGCGGATAAATGGCGTACAGCACCAGCTCCAGAAGGAGGGACCCAATGAGCACCACAGGCCAGAATAGAATCGCTTCAAGAATTTTTTTCATCATCGATCTCCTTCAAAGAGGCCCCGCAAATGGGGCAAAACAGGAATGCCGAAATGGCTATCTCTGCCGGAATGCGCAGCACATCGGCCGAGAACGGAACCACGCTTTCGATGGTCGCCCGCCCATAGATAACAGCCTTCCCGCGAGAATCTTTGGCGGCTTTTCGGATGAGCTTCCAGTTTTCACACAGCATACACATTGGCTTCAACCTCCCAAAGCAGGAACTCCAGCAAGTCCGCCGAAGAGTCCTGGCACCGGCCCGGAAACCGCCAGCAGCTTCATCAGCGCCGCCACCCGTTTTTCTGCCGGAGCTTTCATTGCGGCCTCATGCAGGGCTACGATACATCCGCAGGCCGCCACCCGATCAATGGCCAAGAGGTAGTTGGTCGCCTGCACCGCTTCCAGGAACCACATGGGGGTGTTTCCGCCCGCATAGAGTTCCATGGTTTTCCGGAGGATGTTGTCAGGGGTCACCTCGCACGCAACGTCTTCCGGTTCCCAGGCACCGGTTTTGGCAGACTGTTTTACAGCAGCCGCCAGATCCGCCGCAATGCGTTTCCTGGACTCTTGTAAAAGCTGTTCTTCGTTGATCGTGATTTCATCCATTGCTCCGATGCTCCTTTCCAGCGCAGTGATCATTTTTCTTACAGGCTCCACCGCCCCGTTGCCACCAGGTCCGCCAGCGGGTTCTCCGGCACCAGCATGGCCGCCGCGTAGGCGATGATCCAGGCCACAGTGATATCAATGCGGCCTGTGCTCTTGTTTTTCATGGGTTTGATGTTTTCATTTCCGTCCACGGCGCACCGGACATTGCCAAAGCACCACCGGGCGCAGGTGTTGTGCTCGTGGACCATCTGGCCGGAGCGCAGGAGCCGCTCGATCTCCTTCATGGGCGGAGACATCTCCGCCATGTTCTGGCGGATCTCGATGACGTTCAGCCCCCGGTCCCGGAGGTAGCCGGAGATCTCCCGGCTCAGGTAGGGGTCTACTCCCAGGGCCTGGATCGAGTAGGTGCGTTTGGCGGCCAAAATCGTGGATTTGATGTCCTCAAATTCGATTTGGTCCCCCGCGCACAAGTCCAGATATCCCGCCCTTGCCCAGTCCCGGTAGGGCACATGGTCCTTTTTCTCCATGGCCTCCACCGTGGCCCTGGGCCGCCAGGCCCAGAAGAGGGTCACCCAGATTTCCAGGCCAGGCTGGGGCGGGAACACCAGCACAAAGGCCGACAGGTCCGTGGTGCTGGATAGGTCCAGCCCCCCGAAGCACTTCTTGCCTTTCAGGGTCTCCCGCATCCGTTTTCGCAGCTCCGGGCCTTTGAGCTCCATGGTGTCCAGTCTGGGCACATGCCACTGGGTCCGATCGTAGAGGGTCAGGGGCAGCCAGCCCACCGCCTTCACAGCGATCCACTGGTTCAGCCGCAGCCACCGGAACAGCCGCTCCGATGCCTCGCTCTGTTTTGCGCTGGCCGCCTCGCTGCGCAGGGTCCTGATGGGGATGGTCACCCCCAGGTTGGGGTTGAGCCGGTACCAGAGGGCCTCGTCGTAGATGTCGATCTTGGCCACTTCCTCCGGGTCGTCCGGCATACCGTAGATCACAGGCAGCCACAGGGGGTCGTCATCCGCCGGATTCCCGGTGCCGTCTCTCGCCGCCAGGATCCGGCGGCACTTCTCGTGGATCTCCCAGCCGATGGAGTTCCGGTCCGGGTCATCGCCTGCCGTGGTCAGCACGAGCCAGGTAGGCTGCCGCCGGGCAGATCCGGCGCCGAAGGTCATCACGTCCCACAGCTTCCGGTTGGGCTGGGCGTGGAGCTCATCAAAGATCACGCAGCTGGGGTTGTAGCCATGTTTGGTCTCCGCTTCGGCGGACAAAACCTTGACAAAGCCGGATCCATCCCGCAGCTGGATCTCCTTCCGGGAGGGCAGGGTCTTCAGCAGCTTCTTGAGCCACTTGGATTGATCCACCATAGAGCGCATGGCATTAAAGCAGATAGAGGCGTTATCCTTGTCCGCAGCCACGATATACACCTGGGGATTGGGGTCCCCATCCATCGTCAGATGGTAGAGCCCCAGCCCGGCAATGGTCTCCGTCTTGCCGTTCTTTTTGGGGATCTCCAGGTACAGGTACTGGTAATGCCGGTAATACCCCATTTCGTCCCGGTCCTGCTCCCCGTAAAAGTCCATGATCAGCTGCTTCTGCCAGGGCTGGAGCACAAAGGGCTTCCCGTGGAATCCGGCAGAGGCCAGCTTCAGCATCTGGATAAATTCCACCGGCACCTGCCCGTAGGATTCTACTCGCAAGGTCAGCCCTCCCGGAGCAGCCGCAGCCGCTCCAGCGGGTTTTCTTCGCCCTCCGTTTCGACCTTGGGCACCACCATCCGGCACCGGCTGGAGATGGTGCACCCCAGGTCATTGGCAGCGCCCCTGGCGATCTTTTCATAGCCGGACATGGCCTTTGACCAATAGGCAGCATATTCCTGGGCCTGCTGATAAGCCTCTGTCTGGTCCATCCCCCCAGGCTGCAATGCCTCCGCATCGGCAGCCTGGGCCAGGATCCTGGAGCAGATGGCGAGAAAAGCGTTTTTGTGTCGGCTGGCCTCAGCGTAGCTCCATTCGGCATCACACAGCCGGGCCAGAGTCCCGGTGTCCAGCCTGGACACCGGCAGCGTAGACCCCAGCAGCTCCTTGGCGTAGCCCCGGAAAAGTTTTTTTGCCTCCGGACACAGCCACCCCGGGCAGGTCAGTTTTACAGGCTTCGGCACCTGTGCCTCCTGGGCCTGCCGCTGCTCTACCTCGTCCTTCGTCCAGTGCTTCGCCCCGCTGGCCAGATTCACCGCCATGGGCCTTCTCGGTCCGCTCATTCCGCCTCACCTCCCAGGTCATTCCCGCCGTCATCGGCTTTCTCCGTTATCGTCACTTCCCGCCGTCCTCCACCCCGCCGCCCGGTTTTGCCCGTGGGGAAAAAAATTCTCACGGAGGGAGAGGCGGGGTCATTTCGAGCTCTCCCCGCAGTTTACAGACCCCGGGGGGAGGGTTTTGCTCCAAATAGCCGCGCCCGCGGCCCTCGCGCGCGCCCGCAGGCGCTCCCGCCCAAGCCAGAGGCCTCAGCGGGGCTCCTGAGCGCTTCGGAAATAGCCGTTTTCTGCCACGGTTTTGCGGGCATGGCAGGCATGGCACAGGCTCTGGAGCTCGCCGTGGAGGAACAGCTCCACGTTGCCACGATGTGGGACCACATGGTCCACGTCCGTGGCCCGGACCCGCAGGCCCTTGGCCGCGCACTCCCTGCACCAGGGCTCAGCCAGCAGGTGCTTGGCCCGCCGGTCTGCCCAGCCATAGCGGGGATCGGTGTACAGGTAATGCCAGGCCGCCGAGGCCCGGCGTGTGTGCTTTGGCTTATGCGCAGGGCAATAGCCCTCAGCCGTGAGCACCATGCACCCAGGATAACGGCACTTGCGCAGAGCTTTTAGCATAGCCTCACCTCCCAACGGAAAGAGCCAGGACCAACGCCCACCATCAGCGGTGGATCATTGGCCCTGGCTCTGGAAGCACTTGCCCTCCTCGATGTCTACGAGGATCTCATGTTTGCACTTACGGCAGTAGATCTGCAATCGGCTCGCCCTGGTTTCTGGCCGGATGCGCTGGAGCTTTCCGGCCCTGCAATAGGGGCACACCAGGTAGCCGTCATTGACTGCCAACATTGTACCATACTTTTGCCGATTCATCATATGAGAAAATCACCTTTCCGATAAAATAATATAAAAGGCTCAAGTTAAATAAAATAAAGGGCCAGCGCTCAGTCAGCACCGTGCGTTGCAGCCCGCTGTTTATTCCGCCGTTTCCGGCGGGCATACTTGGAGGATAACACGGGATTCTCATATCTGTCAAGTCTATCAAGGGCCTGGAATTTTAATGTTTGGAATTTGCCGTACACCGTGAGCTGAGGGCCCTGATTTTCCAGGACCATGACCCCCTCGCTCTCCGGGGCCTGGAGCTCGTAGTCGTCCGGGACGATGATGGTATCCACCTCCGGTTTTTGGAGGCCCCGAGAGCAGCGCCACCCGCGCTTCCCCGGGAACTCGTTGGACTCTTTGAGCAGATAGGAGGCAAGGGACCCGAAGGTGTGGTCCGCGTCCAGGATCAGCCGCTTATCCAGCACCAGCCCCCGGCCCCACATCTCCCGGATGGCCTCCAGGTCCACGTCCCCGGAGACCACCAGGTGATGGTGCCAACGGTGGCAGCACTCTGGCCGCTCATCCCAGTGGCAGCGCTCGATATTATAAAAATAAACCGTCTTCCCGGGCCTCCGGCTCTCCCGGAGCTTCCGGGCAAAGGCCTGCATGTTTTTGTTGGCTCGGTCCCAGCTGTCCGGCAGGTGTGCATCGTCGTAGGTAAGAGTCAAAAACCAGTCTCCCTGCCGGACGTTGGCAGCCAGCAGGAACTCCAGCTGACTGCGCTGGGCTTTGGAATTGATGTATTTCTGGGCGGCGGAGGACATTCTTTTTTTCTCCCGCCGGGTTTGGTAGCCGTCATTTTTTTTGATTCTGGGCGACAGGCTCATTTTGGTGAGTCCCCCCGCCGTCTTGATCCGCAGCGTCTGGGCCATGGTTATCCTCCGTTGTCATCGCCGGAGCCCCAAGGCCTGCGCGCTTTTTGTAGTATTTCCGGCTTGCGGCGATCTGTCCGCAAGCCTGGGTATCATAGATGTGATTTTTCCGTTTTGGCAAAAAGAGCCGATGGCAAATGGGGCACTCCCGGTACCAGTCCAGCGGCAGATCCGGCTGCTCACCATAGCGCTGGAAAAGGAGGCTCTTATACCGGCCGTAGCTCATCCCGGCGTCATCGGCAGCCCTTGCCTCCCGGCAGAGGCGGCAGCGCCCCTGCCTGTCCGTTGTCCCAAACGTCCCGCATATCCGGCAGCGCCGTCCCATCCCAATGCACCCCTCTCATTTTTCGATTGTCGGCCACCGGCGGCAGACCGGGGACCGTAACAGCATCCGGATCCACCTTGGCATCATAGATTCGGGCCATGAGGCTGCCGTAGCTAATGCCAAAGACGGAGGAGATCAGAGCCATCCGGCACCCGCAGCACCGGCCATCCGGGCCCAGGTTGAGGCACCGGGCATGGCAGACTTTACAGCGTTTTGTTTTGGGCACGTTGACTCAGCTCCTTTTTTGTAAGTTTCCGGCCCTCCACCAGGATGGTGCATCCGGATTCCAGCAGCAGCCGCTCGATCCTGGGCGGATGGCGGCAGGTGATCAGGGACTGGTAGAGGATGCCGCCATCCGGGGACCGGACCTGGTAAGGGAGAGGATCTGTGGGCCAGCTCATGGGGTGTCCTCCTCCTGTGTCGGGACGTCCCGGCCCAGGAGATAGTCGATAGAACAGCCCAGGAGTTCTGCTGTGGCGATCAGCCGCCGGGCCTCGTCGGCCCAGATGCCGCCGGGCATGCGGTCGTTGAGCTTGGGCCTGCCGTGCTCCAACTCCTGGAGGCGGGAAATATCGCTGGGGTAAGGATAGCCCAGGGAGGCTTTGACAAAGTCCTTCGGCTCGATGTTTTTTTCGTCCCGAAGTCTGGCCACCCGGTTATAGGCGACGGTCAGCAGATCCTTGGCGGAGCGCTCCCGCTGTTGCTTCTCGGCTTTTTCGGCGGCCTTTTTCTCAGCGTTCTCCTGATTCCGCTGGTGGAGCCGGGCCTTTTTGATGTCTCCGGCATACTCACAGGAGTACCGGCAGTAATCCAGATTCCGGCAATCCCGGCAGCAGCCCTCGCACAGGAGGATGTTGTACTGGCCCAGGGCGGCAGCGGCCCGCAGAAGCGCCGGGGCGTGGGCTTTTGTGCAGGTTTGAGACACCGGGCATTTCAGCCCCCCGCACAGCGAGGCCGCCTTCTGCATCCAGGCCAGGTTGTTCTCCACCCTGGCCTGGGCCGGGACCATGAAGTCCTCGCCGTAGGCGGCGACATTGGCATCATAGATCAGATACTGCCGGACGGAGGATGCCTGGGCCAGCACATAGGCCGTGCCCTCCGGCAGGTGGCCCGCCTCGAATCGCGCCATAAACGGGGCGATCAGCTTCTCCCGGATGACCTTCAGCCGGGCCAGCTTGGACCGGCTGACCCCCACCACCTCAGCCACATGATCCCGCATCCGTCCCGGGAACTCGTAGCCCTCCTCCTGGAGCTGGTAAAGGAGCTGCTCCACCCGGGCTGCCTCTTCCCCGATTTCAAAAGCGTTTTTTTGACGGGTATCAGAGTTAGCATAAATGAGTTGCAGCTGCTGGAGGGCTGGGCTTGCGCTGTCCGCCTCCACGATGCAGGGCACCTCCGCCCACTTGTCCGGGTCTTCCTCCGCCAGCTTGGCCAGGGCGGCCAGTCGGCGGTGACCGGAGACCACCGTGTAGCGGCCAGCCTCCTGACCGGGGCGCACCAGGATAGGCTGCTGCAATCCCACCACGCTGATGTTGTCCGCCAGGGCATCCACATCCCGGATCTCGTAAAAGTTTCCGGCATCAGCGTCCAGGTTTTCCCGGCGGAGATAGGTGATCTGTTTTTTCCCGGTGTCCAGGCTGGGCACATCTTTGAGCATGGCTGCCAAATCAAAGGCCATAGCGCTTGCCCTCCTCTATGTACGCCTCGGCAAAGAGGCGGTAATCTTTCCCGGCCCCGGATCTGGGGCTGGACACGCACAACGGCTGCTGGGCATACGTCATCTTGTCCACCGGTCGGCTCTGCCGGATGTGGGGATACACCCGGAGCCCCGCGGCCTTTAGCTGGGCCTCGCCCTCCTCCACCAGAGGATCCCTGTACCACATGGTAGGCAGCACCCCGGCCACGGTGAGCTTTGGGTTGAGCTTGCGCATGTTGCCGATCTGCCGGATAAGGTTTCCCATGCCCTTGAGGGAAAACGCATCCAGCTTGATGGGGATGATCACATCATCCGCCGCGATCAGCGCCGCAGCTGAGGCGGCGTTGAAGGCTGGCGGGCAGTCGATCAGCGCCACATCGTAGAGATCGTGGAGCCGCTGGGTCATGGCCCACAGGATGCCGGTGTTAACGTCCCCGGCCTCTGCCTTGCTCAGATCCAGGTCCATCAGGCTGTCATCCGCTGCCAGCAAGTCCAGATTCCGGTGGGCGGTGATCTGGATCATGTCCGCCGCCCACATCCCCGGGTCGTGCCGGTCCCCGGTCTCCCGCAGGAGCCGGGCAACGTTGCCCTGTTCCGGGTCCCCGCCGAAAAACTCGGTGGTGTTGCACTGGCTGTCCGCATCGATCACCAGCACCCGCTTGTTGTACTCTCTGGCCAGGATCGCCGCCAGGTTGATGGCGGTGGTGGACTTTCCAACGCCGCCTTTTAGGTTTACAATGGCACTCACTCTCATAAGTCGTGGCCCTCCTTTGTGTTTTTAGCCCTCTGGGGCTTTATCGGTTAGATCCATTTTAGCGCCGCAGCTGGGGCAGTAATGGAAGGTACGAACCCCCGTCCCATAATACTCAAAGCCACACACAGAGCACTTATTTCCCTCTTGCTGCTGTCGCCAGTCTTCAAAGCACTGGCACCATGCTCCATGCCGCACCGGCTCCACATCGGCGGCGGGGATTCCGTCCACCAGGTTGAGAAGCTCTTCCATGTTCACATAGCAGCGGCCGTTAATGATTTCCAGGTTTTTCAGGCATAGATTTCCGACGCTCTCCCTGCGGATGTAGTCGGTTGTTTCCACTCGCTGCGGCTGTTTGTCCAGCTCGTCAAAGGCATTGTCGACGATATTGATAAGCGCATCTTTGATTGTCATTTTTATCATCCCTCCTCAAACGGCACCGCCGTCTCCATACTCAGTTGGTCCAGCTCCTCGCCGGGAGCCTTGGCCGTTACGCTCCGGTAGTCCACGCCCTTGACCGGCGTGTCCCCCTTGCCCATGTAGGAAAAGTGTTGGATCGGCCCATCGAAATAGAGCCGGGTGGAGCGGCACTCGCCCTCCTTGTTTTTTGCGATAATCAGCTCCCGCTCCATGTCCTTGCCCTCTTGTCGGTGGAGGAAGAGCACGCCGTCGGCATCCTGCTCCAGCTGGCCGGAGGACCGCAGGTCCTCCAGGGTTGGCCGGGCCCCTTTGGTACGGTTGAGCTGGCACAGGCCCAGGCAAAAGATGCCCAAGCTCTGGCACAGGGTGTGCAGGGACTTGGAAATCCCGGACACCTGGGAATACTCATCCTTCCCGTCGCTCTGGAGGATCTGGATGTAGTCCACCACGATGATCTGGTGCTTCTTCTCCAGGGCGGTGGCCCGGATCTCGGCCACCGTCTTCCCGGCGGCGGCGATCAGATCGATGGGCGCTTCCGCCAGCCGGCCGGAAACATCGCAGACGGCTTCCAGCTGCCGATCATCCAGGCGGCTGTGCTTGATGGCCCCCAGGGGCACCCGGGCGCAGGCAGCCAGGAGCCGATTGGTAAGTTTCTCCCGGCTGGTCTCGCAGCTGTAAAATCCCACCCGGTAGCCCCGGACCGCCGCCCAGTAGATGGCAGCCTCCAGAGCAAAGGCAGACTTGCCGGAGCTGGGCCGCCCGCCCAGCAGGCAGAAGTCACCGGGCTCTAAGTCCAGCTGGCCGTTGAGCTGCTCCAGAAACCAGGGCAGGTACTCCACCCGCTTGTCGTAGCGCTGAAAAAAGTTTTTCAGCGCCTCCCCCATGGTCCAGCTCTGCATCCCCCGGCCTACGCTGATGCTGTTTGCGGCGGAGATCAGCTCCGCCCCGTCCTTGGAGGCGGTGACCTCCGTCAGCTGCTCCCCCAGGGCCCGATACCGGGCCACCCGACTCCGCTCCCGGCAAATGCCGATGTAGGAGTCGATGTTGGCGGAGGTTGGCGTGATCTCCATGAGCTCCCCGATATATCGCCGGTAGTCCGGCTCCCCGCCGATGGCGTTGAGTACGGTCACCGGGTCCACCGTCTTGCCGCTGGTGTAGAGATCCCGCATGGCCCGGTAGATCGTTTTGTTGATGTCCTGGAAGTCCCCCTCGCCCAGGCCGAAGACCGTCCGGCCCACCACCGAATCATCGATCAGGCAGGCACCCAGGACCGACTGCTGCGCATAAACCCAACTTTGATCCATCTTTGGCACCTCCTAAAAGTAATCCTTGGCTTCCGGCTCCGTCCCAGGGGCGGGGATCCCGTACTCCTGGGCTCGCCATAGGTAGTAATCCGGCAAAAACTCATCCTTGATGGGGTAGACGCTCTCCCAGTTGTGGGTGATGGCACCCTGGAGCATGTACCGCATCCGGGCCACCTGCTCTTGGGCCTGCCCAAACATGGCCACATTGCTCACCAGCTTGTTGGCCAGCATCGACGCCGAGCGGATGGTGAGGATTGGCTTGCCCTTGGCCTTCCGGCTCTCGGCAAAGGCAAACAGGTCGGAGATCAGCGGGGTGGTGAGCTCCTGCCCATAGTCCCGGGCCACCGCCCAGAGGGAAAACCAATTCTTGATCTCCTCCTCTTTCGGCCTTGCTGTATTATTCTTTCTTTTATTATTCTTACTATTATTATCAGGGTCCGCATTTTTGCGGAGGCTAGGGTCCGCATTTTTGCGGAGGCTGGCGGGGTAGACTTCCCCCAGGTAAATTTTGCGGATATTTTTTGGGCTGCCTCCGCTGCCGCCCTCCACAAAAATGGCCCCGGCATCCACCAGCTCCTTGAGCGTCCGGGACACCGTGTCCTCCGACACGCCTCCCAGATATCGCTGTAATGTCTCATTCCGGGGGAAGGCGTAGCCCCGCTCGTTGCTCATGCAGGACAGCAGCCCATAGAGCATCTTGGCCCTGGGCTTGATGTCCGCGTTAAAGTAGATCGGGGCCGGTATCACCACATAGGCGCTAAACCGTTCCGGCCCCGTGTCCTGCCTGTCAGCCATAGCCGGTCACCGGGCCTCTTTGTTGCTTATTCATTTCGATCATCCTTTCTGCTGGTGCCCGTCTCTCCGGGCTGTCACCCATGCTTATCACCCATTAACGGCAGGCCTGCCGGGTTGCCGGTCCACGGCTGCAACTCCTCTGGCGAGCAGCTCCATCCTCCGGTTTTCTGGCCGGTAAACATGGCGGGGACAGCGCCATGGCATCTTTTTCCCGGCAGCCTTTGCTGCCTCGCCCCTGGTAGCGGGATCCCGCCCGCCGCGGCCCGGTCTTTCCCGGGAGCCAGAAAACAGATAACTAGGAGGTCGGGGCCCGTCCAAAAGGCCCCTGGAGAGCAGCCCGGGCGTCGATCCCGGCCTCCGGCGGTGTGCTCCGCCGGTGCGTCCCTTGCGCGCCGCTCATGTAACTGGTGCCGATCATTTTCGTGAGGCCACGAAAATGGTCTTGCGCCTTGCTGGGCTGGTCTGCCCCGGTACGCCCAGCGGCTCCCGGCATGGGAACAGGAAGAAAGGATGGGCAGGCCCGGGGCACGACCCCGGCAGCGCCTGTGCGCGCCTGCCACATCATCGGGGAGGACGGACTCGGACCGCCCTTCTGGAGGTGGGAGATTCCATAAACCCCCTCGCCAGGCCGGGAAGGTCTGACCGGCACTCCGGGCCCCCGATGCGCCCCGGGCCGCACTACTTTCCCCGGGGCTATGAAATTGTTACAGGCGATTTGAGATGCCTGTTGGGATGCCGCTGGTTAAAGCCCAGCGGCTCAGAAGCTTAAAGGGAGGACTCTTGTTCCCGGGTGTGGGGGCGGTAGGATGCAATCAAGAAAGCAACTTTTTCTTCCGGCGTTGCCTGAGACAACCAAGCATCTATAAAAGCGTTAAACTCTTCGGGGGTCATGTGCTTGGCGGGCTCCTCCGGCTTGGCCTCGGCCTGGCAGGTGCAGCGCTTCCGGGGCTCGCCGGTGAGCGCCTCCAGCTTCTGCTCTAGTAAGTCGATTGATTTGCGATAGATCTTCTGCATTGCACCAGGTTTACCCAGCTTTTCGGCACAGGCCTCCAGCAGCTTTGAGTACCCAGTGGTTCCCACGGCCAGGACATCATATAACGTGCCGTTTAATTCCAGCATAACGCTGTCAGCATCTGCGGAGATCTTTACTACGGGTTTGTTGTTCAGCATTTTCTTGCCTCCATTTCTCGTGCCTCCTGCTGGATCGCTTTCCAGAGGGCGGGGTTGTTTTTGCGGATGCGGGCGATCAGGTCCAGGGTGCCTCTACAGAGGCGCTCCTGGGCGTAGTCGTCGAGGAGCGCGAAGTTGTTGCGCTCGGCGGCGGTTTGGGTTGCTGCCATTGGCGTCATCCTTTCTTTTATTCGGGGCGGGGTGTTAGCCCGCCTTTTTGGTTGTTTCCAGGGCCGCCAGACTAAAGCCCAGCTGGATGCCCATCAGTACCGCCCGGGTCGCCTCGGGGTTTGCGTCCATGCCCTGCTGGATCAGGGCGGCGATGGTGGTTGTGGTGTCCATGTGGGTCACCTCCTTGTGCGTCTCGTTTGTTGTGGTACAAACATACCACACTTTTGCTTGTATGTCAATATCTAATTGCAAAATATTTTGATTATTTTTTATTGACATACAAATGCAAATGTGATATTCTGTTTTCGGGAGGTGATAACAACGGAAATTAACGACAGAGTCCGAGTAGTCCGCGAGTCCGAAGGACTCACCCGTGCTCAATTTGCGGCCCGGCTCGGCGTATCGGCCTCAGAAATTACAAACGTTGAGTTTGCAAAGATCAAAAACATGGCCTCCAAGGAATCGCTGTTCCGGAGCATTGCCACCGAGTTCGGTGTCTCCCTCGACTGGATCAAAACCGGCGAGGGCTCCATGTACGGCCCCGATCCTCGGGACGAGATCGCCATGGCCTTTGGCGAGCTGGCCGCCCGGCATGATCCGGTGATCGACGGATTCGTCCAGTTCCTCCGGAGCCGGACCCCGGAGCAGCTGGAGCTGATCGCCCAGCAGCTCAAGGACTGCGTGGCCTGCATCCAGGCCGCCGAAGACAAAAAGGACTGACCCCAACAAGGGGCCAGTCCTCTTTTTGTGCAATTTGCCCATTGCAATGGGTGCGGTGCGGCTGATACAATGGGGCTAAAAAATGTGTCCAGGTTGGGCACAATAGGGAGAGACACATATGTCCAACAACAAGCAACCCATCGGATGGGGAGTATGGTTGGCCCTGGGTGCCCTTGGGCTTACCTGTGCGGCTATTGCCGATATGCTCCACGCACAGCCTCAACAGGTTGTTTTTTTCGGCATTGCCCCACCGCTCCTAATACGTATTTTCTGGCGGCAGATCGTCGCACGTTTTGGCGTTGAAGTTGACGAGCCTGACCCTCCCAGGATGCCGGAACCCGAGCCCCAAACAGCAGAGGCGGACAATCCCGCAGAAGTCCCCACCGGGCAGGCGTTAGCAGCTGAAGAAGTAGCCGAAACGCTGGAAGAAGATGAGCCTGAAGTCGTTGAAGATTCCATCGTCGTTACGACTGAGGCACAGTTAAAGACTTTTTTGAGACGGCATCGCCTCCAGGACACGATTTTTACCAAAGTCAAGGGCGTAACCTTCCGCAACGATGACGGCACCGACCGCCAGGCCATCCTGGCCCGCTGCTATCCTGGGGCCCCGGTGGAGATCCAGGAGTACAGCTGGCACGGAGATCCGGCCTACAAAGTGGTCTCCGAGTTCGGCCAGATCGGTGTCCTCTCCGCCGATCTGGCTCAGCGGATCTCCAGCCGCTACGGCGACGATATCATATTCCAGGCGACCATTGACGCGGTTACGGGCGGGTATAAGGGGCTATCCTTTGGGTGCAATCTGTGCGTGCGAATCTTCCTCTAGCAAGCTCCTCATGCACAAACCATAATTTTTGTTGAAACTGCACAATGAATTTTTGTTCACGATATTTGACTTTGGGCCGGGAATGGCATATAATAATGGTGCGGAGATGATCCGCAAGAGATAAGATAACAGCCCCATCGTCTGCCTTGTCTTTTCCGCCTGCCGGGAGCGGGATACAAAACTCCGGCTTGTTGTTGTGATTCCGCCTGCCGGGAGCGGGATATAAGTCTCCGGTTTGAAAAGCCGAACCCACCGGGTTCGGCTTTCTTTGTTGGAGGAGACTATGCAAAAGATAGAAATAGCAGGACTATACATCGTTAAAGATCAGTTTTTCCAGGACTTTCCCAACGAGAAGTGCATGTACAATAAGGACGAAAACCGCCCACATTTCTATGCACTGCGGGATTCTCACGGGCTTTACTGGATGATTCCGATGAGCACCAAGGTTGAAAAGTTTCGGCAGAAGATCCAGGACGTCGAGGCGAAGTCTGGCCCCGGACGGTGCTTTCTGTTTGACATTGCCGAAGTCTCCGGCCATGAACGGGCGTTCATCATTTCCGAGATGTTCCCAATTACAGAGGAGTACATACTCCGGCCCTATACTATCGGCGGTGCGCCTTTCGTTATTAGGAACCGGACGACCCAAAAGAGGCTCACCCAAAAGGCCAACAGATTTCTATCCATGCTGGAGGCTGGGCGCGTAAAGAGTCCCATTAATGCGCTCTCTATCAGGGAACAGCTTATCGGTTAATTAGGGCGGGCCAGCTTGTGCTGTCCCGCCCTATCTCCTACTGCACCATCTCCCTGGCCTCGTTTCCCCCGTCTCGGTCTTGCCCCCGGCCTCCGCTCCGGGAGGCTCCTATGTATCCCGACACCATGTAAAAGATCTCTCTCAACTGCCAAACTTCCGCGGTGCGCAGCAACATCACGATCCTCCGCACCCAACTGGTCCTCGCCCTGTTTTGCTCGTTTTGTAACATTTTCTGTGCCTCCCGTCAAAAATTTGTGAAATCTGCCCCTTGCGTTTTTGCGCCGCAAACTGTACCATTACCTTATAAAATTTTTGCGGCGTTGTACAGCACCGGATTCGGCAATCCGGTAGGCAAATCCGGCGATTTTGGCCGCCGCATCCGACAGGAGGCGCCCCTTATGGCAAAATGATCCAGCCCAGCGCCCCGGACATCTGCGCCGCCCTCCGGCAGGCCAAGGATGCCGCCGGGGAGACCAACCACTCTCTGAGCGAGGCCACCGGGATCCCGGAGTCCACCGTGGCCAAGATCCTATCCGGTGCCCGCTCCGATCCCACCTTTTCCAACGTGGCCGCCTTGGCAGCGGCCCTGGACCTGAGCCTGGACCGGCTGGCCGGGCGCCAACCACCCCCAGACGACGCTGCCGTGCTCCGGGCCCAGCTGGCCGGAGCCCAGAAGATGGAGGGCGTGCTCAATAGCCGCCTGGCCGTCTACGAGCGGGGTGTCCGCCAGCGCAATGCGGCCATCTGCGTCCTGCTGGCGATGACTGTGTCGTTTGCGTCGGTTTTTGTGCTTTACGTGATCCTGGATCTCCGGAACCCTGAGTACGGTTTTTTCCGGGTCCAGGGCACTGTCTCCACCTGGGCCTACCTGGCCACCCTGTCCCCCGTTGTGATCATCCCAGCCGTTGCCCACGCTGTGGCACACCGGCGCAAAGATCCGCCTGTGTCCAGCCTGGACACCGATAAAAAATAACCGGGCCAGCGCCCGGTGAAGAGAAGAGAAAGAAGGAACCACTTATGATCTGCCCCAAATGCGGAGCCATGCTCCAATCGGAAACCAGCTTTTGCCCCACCTGCGGAGAATTTTTAGGTGTTACCAAATGCCCCACCTGCGGCGAGCGTGTGGAGCTGGGGGTAAAATTCTGCCCTCACTGCGGCGTTACCCTGCCCAAAACCGCCGTGGAGCTCCAGCAGGCCAAGACCCAGGCCGCCGCGACCGCGCAGCCTGCCGCCAATGCCCAGCAGCCCCAGATCATCATCAACAACACCAACACCAATACCGTTAAAGGCGCAGGCATTGAGGCCATGACCTCCTCCAAGAGCCGTTGGGTGGCCTTGGCCCTCTGCTTTTTCCTGGGCGGCCTGGGCGTGCACCGCTTTTACGTCGGCAAGATCGGCACCGGCATCCTCTGGCTCTGCACCTGCGGCCTCTTCGGCTTCGGCTGGTTGATCGACTTTTTCTCCATCCTCTTTGGATCCTTTAGGGATAAATATGGGTTCTGGCTAAGACGATGAGAGGGTTTCCACGCGCATTCTGCGCGTGGAAATTTTTCTAAATTTCTTTGTTTTTTTGTGGTTGGCCTATTGACAAACTACGCATTGCGTAGTATAATAAAGACACTTGAGGGAGACATCCCAATAAACAAAAAGGAGATCACAATTATGAAAAAGACTACCGTTCAATTCGACAACTCCACCGTTATCACTTCCCGCTTTGATGGAAACGAACAGTTTTCCCTCTACACCGGCATTGATTCCGTTTATGGCGGCTGGATCCTCACCAACGATGGAGATCCCTGGTGCCTGAATATGCTGGAGGATGCCGGTGACGATGAGATGATCCAGAGCATCAACGAGCTTCTGGCCGACCCCAGCACCCCCTGGGAAGCGTGCAGCGAGAGCGACAGCGCCTACATCAACGAATGCCTGGAGGATTGGGGGCTGATGTGATGCGGGAGCGGAACTTCAAAACCTGTGTGATCTGCGGTTCGAGATTCCCTTGCCCGCCATCCGACAAAACCGTTACATGCTCCCCGGTCTGCCGACGCGAGCGGGCCAGGAGAGCAAAACTGGCCCGGCCAGCGAACAAATGGACCCCGGAATATATGAAGCGTTGGGCGAGCAGCCCAAAGGTTCAGGCCCACCTGAAACAGTTTCAATCGATAGGCACCTCCGCCGCGCTGGCCACTCCAGCCTGTCAGCGCGGCTGCCAGAATCGAGCCAGCAAACTGTGGGTGATCAAAACGCCATCTGGGGACAAGATTGCCGCCATTAACCTTCTTCAGTTCGTTCGCGACAATGCCGATGCTTTTGGAATTTCCCCGGAAGACGACCGGAGGGTGCAAGGAATCGCCAGCGGGTTTCGCGTGATATCCAGGACCTATTCGGGCAAGCAAAGTGGTCGCCCGGTTTATACCTGCTACGGCTTCGGACTAGCTGGCCCGGCCTTGGATTTCCCCGACGAGCTTTGCTCCATGGCCTCCCAGGATGCCATCAACCTATGGTTTTCTGGCGCATCTATCCAAGAGATTGCCCAAAAAACAGAGCTTCCAGAAAGCACGGTTATTCGAGTTTTGCAAGCCGCGAAACTCATAGCCGGAAAAAGTCACAAATAAACAGGAGAATCCTATGACAAGATTAGAATTTAACATATGCGCTGCCGAAGTCTCCGCCTACACCGACCGGGAGGCCTATATCTCCGATATGGCCCTCGCCTCCCTCTGGGGCGATGCCCCAGAGGCGGAGATCCCCCAGCAGCGCATTGAGATGCTGGGCCAGGTGTGGGACGCGGTGAAACGCCCCATGAAGGAGATCGTGGCCGCCTCCGGCCTGAGTCAGGCCGCCTTTGCGGAGTCTCGCATGATCCCCGCCCGGACCATGTGGGACTGGTGCCGCGGGGTGCGCCAGTATCCCATATACGTCAGCCTCCTGCTCCAGGAGTCCCTCGGATTGCTTCCGATCGAAAAATAATTTTTGTTTTTTGTGGTTTTCCTCTTGACATACTACGCAATGCGTAGTATAATAAAGACACTTGAGGGAGATACCCAATAAACAAAAAGGAGATCACAACCATGAAAAAAACTTTTTGGTACGCAGTTATGCAGGACAGCGAGGACACCGATTGGGGATGCGGCAGCTACGATCTAGCAGAAGCCAAGAAAATGCTTGAAAGTTACCCGGACGGTTATATCGCAGTAATCGAGATGGGCCCCGACCCCGTTTGCGTGGACGAAATCCGGGAGTGAAAGGAGAGCGTGTGGACAAGAAAAAGCCCGCCGAAACCGGCGGGCCTCTCCTGGAACATCAACTCACGTTGATTCATCCATTTGCTTTTCAGCATTTCAATCCACTCCCATTTGGGAGACACTTACAGTCTATCACGGTGAAAACCGAAAGTCAATAGGAGGACAGCCATGAAAAAAGAATATATTAGTAAATACGGCAAGATCGTCAAGCAGTGCCCCGGCCTTAATGAGTACTGGTACAAGGGAAAGCTCATTGCAGCAGGCAGCTCCATTTCCACCCCAAACCCGGATACTCCGCCAACAACGGAAGATTGGGCCCTTTGCGTTTCCCTCCGGGAAAGATCCTCAGAAGAATAACCACATCCCCCGCCCCGGAGGTACGAGGGCAGAAAGGGGAAACCATGGATACCCGCTACGTTGTGATCGATATGCCCGCCCCCGGCACTGACGGGGACATCTACCAGGAGGTATACCCCACGGCGGAGGAGGCCAACGCCGCCGCCAGCTATAAGTGGCACCAGCTTTCCACTAATGAGCGCCTGGGCCGCCGGATCATGGCCGGAGTCGTCACCCGGGATATGCTCCCGGAGGAGGCTACCGATGAGGAGACCGGCGAAGTTGACTGGAGCCTCTTCTGCGACTGCGACACCTTCCACGGGGCTTTTGACTCCCAGCCCAGCGTCCCCCTCTCCTATGCCATCGTCACCGCCCGGAGCATCTGCATTGTAGATTTTCCGGGGATGACTGCCGACATCTTTGAGGACGAGGCCTGGTATGATCCGGATTCCGCCGCCTGGATCGTCCCGGGAAACCTGGCGGACGATGATTTAGGCCCCCGCTGTGGCGAGTATCGCTTTAAGATCTCCAAGGATGCAGCAACTTATGAGCTTTACCGTCGATAACGTTCCCCCCGGTGTCCAGCCTGGACACCGGGCCCACCCAAAGGAGGGAAACCATGCCCACCGCCGTTGTATATGCCCGCTACTCCTCCCATTCCCAGCGGGATGCCTCTATCGATCAGCAGCTGGCCACCTGCCGGGCCTTTGCCCAGCGGGGCGGCATTGATATCGTGGACGTCTACACCGATCGGGCTCTCACCGGCACCAACGACAACCGGCCCGGCTTTAAAAAGATGATCGCCGATGCAGCCAAGGGCCGGTGGAACTATGTATTGGTTTACGCCCTGGACCGGTTTTCCCGGGACCGGTACGATTCCGCCGTGAACAAAAAGCGGCTCCGGGACTGCGGGGTGAAGGTGATTTCGGCAACGGAGCCCATCACCGAGGACCCTGTGGGGAGCCTCATGGAGTCCATGCTGGAGGGCTACGCCGAGTATTACTCCCGAGAGCTCTCTGCCAAGGTCCGCCGGGGCCACGCGGACAACGCCAAAAAAGGCATTGTCAACGGGCCCCTGCCCTTGGGTTACCGCCGGGGTACCGACGGCCGCCCGGAAATCGACCCGGACCGGGCCGAGATCGTCCGGGAGATCTACCGCCGGGCCGGACAGGGCGAGCCCCTGGTGCGCATTGCCGAGGATCTCAACGCCCGAGGGATCCGCACCAAAACCGGCGGCCCCTGGGGGAAATCCAGCTTTAACACCCTCCTGAGCAACGAGCGCTACACCGGCCTCTACATCTACCAGGATACCCGCATTCCCGGCGGCATTCCCGCCATTATCTCCCCGGAGGACTTCGCCGCCGTCCAGCACCGGCTGGGCGGCAAGAAGAATCCCCGCCGCCCGGTGCTTCCCGACGCGCCGCCCTCTCGGAGGCGCGGGGCCGACATCTATCTGCTCACCGGTAAGCTCTTTTGTGCCGGCTGCGGGGCCCCTCTGGTGGGCGTCTCCGGCAAGGCCCGGGACGGGAGCCTCCACCATTACTACGCCTGCCGGGGCCGCATCCGGGAGGGCCGGCCGTGTACCCTGAAAAACATCCGCCGGGAGGATATCGAGGCGGACATTGCCGCCGCCATCAAGCAGCAGATCCTCAACGAGCCCACCATCCAGGCCATTTCCGAGGCCGCCTACACCTACCAGCTCAGCCTCTGCGAGTCCGCCGATCTCACGATCCTGCGCCAGCAGCTGGCCGATACCACCAAGGCCCTTAAAAACATCATGGCCGCCATCGAGCAGGGCATTTTTACAGCGTCCACAAAAACCCGCCTCCAGGAGCTGGAGGCGGACCAGCAAAGCCTTACCTCCCGGATCACCGCTACCGAAGCCGCCGTGGAAAACATCCCCACCAAGTCCGAGATCTCCGCAACCCTCAAATACTACGCCACCGGCGACCTGGCCGATCCACTCTACCGTGAGGCCCTCATCGACACCTTCCTCGTCCGGGCCTACGTCCACCCTGACCGCTGCGACATCTATTTCTCCACCGACGCAAAATTGGCCGTATCTTTCCCCCTTGACCTAAAAACAGCCATATCCTCAGAGTCTGAGTTGCTTAACGGTTCGCATAGCGCCCCCGGACTCGGACCAGACCAACCTATACGAACCGTTACGCAACACATCATCTCGATCTGC
>OIYY01000331.1_pt1 | contig 34781 bp, 30 predicted proteins | sample 1588341 | NCBI WGS metagenome assembly OIYY01 (sample SAMN03283287) | human gut metagenome | biome: human-associated habitat; material: feces | host: Homo sapiens | place: Peru | collected 2012 | reverse complement strand
GTTTATAAGTTGAGGAGTTTAGTAGTTGAGAAGAAGTTATAAAATTTTCAATAGGTCAACTAGTTCAACAAAAAATAATAACTAAAATTTCTTCTAAACTACTAAACTCCTCAACTTCTCCACTAAATAAAGGTAAGTATATGAAAAAAGTTATATTAACAATAGCATTAATCTTAACCACAGCAACAATGGGTGTGCAAGCCGAATCTTTGTTCACGCTTGGTGCTAGTCAAAACTATGCAGGCGTTCCTCGTTCTTTGTTTGGCGGAGTTCAAGCGCACCAAATTGGCGATTTGTTATCAATAATTATGAGTGAAAATATCACAGTTAGTGATAATTTAACATATTCTTCAGAAAAATCTTCAATAACAGAAGATTCTTTCACAAACTTTTTGAAAGATTGGTTTGGACTTAAATTTTTAAAAAGTTCAAATGGTTACGGCGGTTCTAATGAGGTTTCAAACTCAGCTGCCGGCGGTCGTTCTATGTCATTTGGCGATAAAATCGCAGTACAGGTTGTACAACAACTTCCTAACGGAAATTTAGCGGTACAAGGTAAAAAGACATTAGTGAACGGCAATGAAAGAATGGATTTTATTATAACGGGTGTGGTCGATCCTCGTTGGCTTAACGTAAATGGCGAAATCTATTCTTACAATGTTTCTAACCTACAATTCGCGTTGTCAGGTAGAGGCGCAATATCCAGAAACCAAAATGAAGGAATATTTAATAGGTTTATTAAATACTTATTCTAATAAAGAGGTTAGTTGAGAAGTTGAGAAGAAGTTATAATATTTTCAATAAATAAACTTGTTGTAAAAAAGAATAATCTAAAACCTCTTCTTAACTCCTAAACTTCTAAACTTCTAAACTAAAAAATGAACACACAATTCCAAAAACTAAACGAAATACTCGATAACGAAATCAAGGCTTACACTAAGCTTAAGGTGCTTTTTGAAGAAAAGCGCGACAGCTTGAAAAGTTCTAAGCCTGATGATTTGGGTGTGCTCGATAACAAGATATTGGCACTTAATAACCAAATAACAAAACTTAATAACTTAAGAATGGATATCGCAGCAGAACTTGGAAATCCTGATGCTAATATGTCTTGGTTTATTGAAAAGGCAGAAGAACAAGCGCCCGAATATGTTGAAGTTTTAAAAGAGAAAAAAGTTAAGATTTGTAAATTAATTTCAGAATTAACGTTATTAAATAATCAAAATGTGGAACTATTAAAACATGGCATTATAATTTCTAACAAGATGTTGGAAACAGTTATAAATGCTTTTGCTCCTCAAGGATGTTTTTATAACGGAGCAGGTAAAACAGACACACATGACGTTGACATGTGGACAATAAACGAAGAAATATGATGAACTTGTATGCGCTTGCGCAAAAGTTTCTGATTATTTGCACTGAAAAATAGGATATGAGGTAAAACAATGGTTAGCTTATTATCAGCACTAAATATGACAGGTAACACGCTTTCAGTAAATGAAAAAGCGATTAGCGTTGTTTCACATAACGTTGCGAACATGAACACTGATGGCTATCACAAACAACGTGCTAACCTTGAAACCCGTAATATCGCCGGTACAATTGGCGATAATGTTTATAACCAAGTGCGTGCTAACGGTGGCGTAAAGATTGCCAATATTATGCGATATAATGATGAGTACCTCAATAATTACTATCGCACACAACTTTCTGAACAGGCAAAATTAAACACCCAACTTGATGGTTTAGATGATTTGGCAAACATACTTAATGACTTGGAAGGAACGGGTATTGATGCTCAACTTTCAAAGTTTTATGAAGCATTAAACAACTTAAATAAATATCCTGCCGATTCTACAGCAAGAACAAATTTTATTGAAACAGCAAAAACTTTCACATCTGTTTTAAATAGCAAATATGCTCAATTAGAAGAAAATACAACAAAAGCATTAGGTGATGGTGAAACAGAGGAAAGTCTAAAAAATTCTAAAATCTATGTTCAATATTCAGCTTTTAATAACAAGCTGGAGGAACTTGCAGCTGTAAACAAGGCTTTGATTTCAACTCAAACAGGAACGCTTGAAGCAAACAACTTGCTTGATAAACGTGATTTAATTTTGAACGACTTAGCACAATTTAGTGATATTAGAGTCGAAGAAAAACACAATGGCGCAGTTAATGTTTATATTGGGAATGATTCTGTTGTAGAGTGTGCTAAGGTTACAGGAAAATTGGAAATAGAAACCGCAAAATCTTATTGTGATAAGCAAAATCCTCCAATTACTTATCCTGATGATTGGAAGGGTGAAAATGCAGTTATTAGCATTGTAAATCCTGAGACAAAGGAAGTTGTTAGTGCAAATGCAAATGCGGATATAACTTCCGGCACTTTGGGCGGTTTGCTTCACTTCGCAACAGATACGGGTAACGGTGAAAACGGAATTAACGCCGGAACTGTTATGAACGGTTTAAATAAGCTTGCGCAAACGATTGCTAAAACATTCAACGACTTGAATACAAGGAATGGTGCATATTGTATCAATCCTGACGATACAAGTAAATTGAAAGCAACTGATGCGGATAATTTGATTTTTGTAGGTCCTGATGGTACTGCGAATAATATAACCGCAGGAAATCTTCAAATAAACTCTGCTTTATTGGCAGAAGACGGTTGTTGGAAGCTTTCTTGCGCATATTTTGATGATGCTGCAAATTTTGATGAAAATGCAGTAGGTAATGCGCAAAACGTTGAAAGTATGATTGGTACAAGAAATGCTAAAAATGCTGATTTAAACAATACTTCTATTGAAGAATTCTATACAGCTTTAGTCGGCAAAGTAGCTTCTGCCGGAAGTAATATAAAATCATTGGCGGATACACAAGATCAGGTTGTTCAGTCAATTGAAAGTAAAATTAAGGATTCAACTGGCGTTGATTTGAACGAAGAATTGGTAGACTTAGTTAAGTATCAAACAGCATATCAAGCCGCAGCACAGGTTTTCAACACTTGCAACAGCTGTCTTGATGTACTTATGAGTTTGGGAGGTTAGTTGAATGGTAAATAGAATTTCAACAAGCGGAAAATATTCACAATTAGTTGCAGATATGCAAAAGCAACTTACTAATTACAATAAAATAACTAAACAATTGGCTTCCGGAAGTAAAATCACAAGTATTACAGAAGATCCTATTGCTGCTGTTAATATTTTAAATACAAGTCGCCAATTGGGGCAGATTGATACTTTTGCTCAAAACGTAGAAATTGCTCAAAAGGAATTGAGTGCTTTAGATGATTTAATGGATTTAGCAAACGGTTATTTGTCAACAGCTTGGGACAAAGCTGTTCAAGCTAACAACCAAACTTACAGTGAAACTTCATTGAAAGCTTTGAAGGTTGAAATTGATGAATTAACCAAAACAATGGTGGATTTAGCAAATACTGAATATGACAACAATTACATATTCTCAGGCGCAAATACAAAAACAATTCCTTATACAATGGATGATAATGGAGATATTATCTATAACGGAACTCTGCACGATAATCCTGATTACATAAGACAAACAGAAGTTGCTGATGGTGTTTTTGAAGTAATTAATACAACCGGCGATAAAGTTTTTGGTTACTACAAAGCTCAAGCACAAGATGCTAACGGCAATAATTTGTTTACGGACGTGGACGGCAAAACTGTTGTAGAAACAGTTGATGCTCAAACAGGTGCAAAAAGCTATGCTTATGAAGACGGTACTGCTTACACCGGTGATACTGCAGATTTAACTTCAAAAGAAGATTATTCCGGTGTTATGGGTGCTTTAAGAAAATTAAGCAATTCTATCCAAAAGGTTTTGGATGGTGACACAAAAGCAGGTTATGCTGAAATGAATTCTACTCTGGATATGTTTGCGAATTCTTTAACCCAAATTACAACCGAACAAACTAAGTTTGGTGGTGTTGCAAACAGATTGGAAATGACAAGCTCAACATTGGAAACAAATAATGAAAGTTTAACGGGTTATTTGTCAGAAATTAAAGATATTGATTTAACAACTGCGATTACAAATTGGATGCAAGCGCAATATTCTTATCAGGCAAGCTTGCAAGTAACTTCTGCTTCTATGGGGATGAGCTTGTTGAATTATTTGTAAAAAATTTGTGTTAGCCTTCCTCAAGGATGAAGAAGGCTAACGGTAAAATTGTCAGGTAATGCCTGACCTAAAAAATTACAAAAGGTAGGGTGCAAATTTTTGCACCAAGGACAAAAATAAATAATCTACAATTTTAATATACTTACCATTTTCAAGGACATTCTATGTCCTTTTTTATTGTGTAAATTAAAATTTTTTATTTATTAAATGCTCATAAACTGCATTTGGCACAAATTTTTTAATATCACCTTTATTTAACAGAATTTCTCTTACGGCAGATGATGAAATAAAGTTGTATTCAGGTTTTGTAATCAAGAATACTGTTTTAATATTACTGTAAAGTGCATTATTTGTTTGTGAAAGTTGCATTTCATATTCAAAATCAAAAGAAGTTCTTAACCCTCTCAAAAGCACTTCTGCGCCACGTTTTTTAGCATATTCTACCGTCAAGCCTTGGAAAGAATCAACTTCTACATTTGGAAAATCCTTAACACATTCTTTAATCAAAGCTACGCGTTCATCAATAGGCAAAAATCCTTGTTTATTGATATTATAAGAAACCGCGATAATTACTTTATCAAAAATTTCTGCACCGCTTTTTAAAATATCAATGTGTCCGTTTGTTATCGGGTCAAAACTCCCCGGATATATTGCAATAGTCATATTTTCACCTTTATTTATTAATAACAGTATTTACGATTTCATCCGCAGAAATCTTTAAACAATCTAAACTTTCACAAGTCGTTTGACGTCTTTCCCACAGGCATGGTTGTAAATCACAATTACAATTAGCTTTAATCGGAACGACTTTACCGTTTTGCGGTATTAATTTCTTATCATCGGTTGAACCAAAAATAACATAAGTTTTTACGCCCAAAGCCACTGCAACATGTAGTGGCGCAGAATCTGAGCATAAGAATTTTTCTGCGCCTGAAATCAATTCTGCAAGTTCTTTTAAATTTTTGGTTTTGCCAAACATATTGACATACTTATCAGCAGGTACAAGTCTTTGGATAGTTTCAATCGTTTCTTTATCATCAGGACCGCCAGCCAAAATAACTTTTTTACCGCAATCAGCCAGTTTGTTTACAACTTCTGCCCACTTTTCAGGCGGAATTGTTTTAATCATGCCCTTTTTTACGCTCAAAAGACTAACTCCGGGGTGAATTAAAACAGTATTTTCTTCAATTGTTTTTATCGAAACATCAATTTGCGGTAATTCCGTATCAATATCCGTAATATCTCTTACAAGGTCGTGATACATCTTAGCTGCATATTGATTTTTATTAAGTCTGACAGCTTTAGTCAAAAGAATTTCACTCAATTTACCTGAATTATAACCATAACGTTTAGGAATAAAAGTTGCAGCCAAAAACATTGAAATAAACTTGTTTGAGCCTGACGAAATTACCATATCAAACCTATTTGTCCAAATTTTGAACAAAAGCTTCAAAAGCTCTTTGTATTTGTTTTTGCCTTTAATATCCGCAAACAAAGTTTTATCAATAATGTTTGTAAGTGACATGACTCCTTTACTTCGAGGCTCTAGTGCTAACGTAATTTCAGCATCAGGGAACTGTTTTTTTACAGATATAATTGTCGGTAAAAAAAGGATTTCATCACCTAAACCGCCAAAATTTATAAACAAAATCTTCATTATGCTTGCAATTCTCCTGCTAATTTTCCAAATTCTTGAATAGAAAGTTTTTCACCACGAATATTTTCATCCAATCCCAAATCTGAAATCGCTTTTGTAACTTTTTCTTTGTCAAAACCCGCACCTACAAGGCAATTTTTAAGAGTTTTGCGTCGTTGAGAGAACGCTGCTTTAATTACGCGTCTAAAAAATGAATAATCCTTTAAATCCAAAAGCGGTTTTTGTCTGACTTTCAAAGAAACAAGTGCAGAATTAACTTTTGGCGCAGGATAAAAAGATTTGCGTCCAACAAGCCTTATAATTTCACAGTCAGCCCAAAATTGAGAAAGAATAGTTAAAAGACCGTATTGTTTTGATTGGCTTTTTTCAGTCGCTACAATTCTTCTGGCAACTTCTTCTTGAACCATAAGAATAATATCTTTAATCTTGTTGCGGTTTTTGTTATTCAAATCGTCGATTTCGCCTAAAAGATGTGCAATGATTGGAGAAGTAATATAATAAGGAATATTTGCTACAACTTTTACGTTATCTTCGCTTAGTGCAGAAATATCCGTTTTAAGAATATCATTATGTATGATTTCTAAATTGTCGCAATCTAGCTTTTCAAGCTCTTTTATTGCTTCTTCATCCAATTCAACTGCGATAACTTTTTTAGCATGCTTTACTAATTGTTCTGTAACGAATCCGACACCCGGACCGATTTCTAAAACAGTATCTTCTTTTGTAATATTCGCAAAATCAATAATGTCGCCGATTACATCGGGATTGATTAAAAAATTTTGACCTAATCTTTTTTTAGTTCTAAAGAACTTTGCTCTTTGTAAATAATCCACCATGGTATTTATAATAGTACAAACAGGGAAATGTTAAAATATTAATCTTAATTTAGAATAGAATTGTTGAAAGAAATTCAACTATCACAAATCAAAACACTTGGGTAAAGAAATAAGGTAATAAAAAATAGGAGAAATTGAAAATTTAAAGTAGAAAATTATTTATATGGTGCAAAAAATTGCACCCTACATATTTTTTAATAAAATACATCCAATATTGAACTATATATTATTGATAAAATTTAAAACAATTTTCCACTTTCAATTTTCAATTTCCCATTTCCCCCTCCTTATTCCCCTCAAATAATCTTTCATATATAATAAAAAAGGAGAGTATCGTGAATCAATGTAAAACAAAAACCGAAGAAAAATTAGAGTACAGCCAATTATTGGACGAATTTATTTTGGGTTGTAAAACTTCCCGCAAAATCGGCATGGAATATGAGCGTATTCCGCTTAATAAAATTACTAAAGAAGTTGTTTCTTATGGTGGCGATTATGGTGTTTGTGAATTATTAAGAGAATTTGCAAAATCGGATAATTGGGATTACATTTTAGATGATACAAATATTATTGGGCTTAAAAAACTTCACGATACAATAACTTTAGAGCCTGGGTGTCAAATAGAATTGAGCGTTGAACCGCAAGAATTTATTAGAGATTTAAAAAAGAAAATCGAAGAAATTGATTCAAACCTTGCACCAATTTTGGATAGGTTTGGCATTGAATTAATCAACAAAGGTGTTTCTCCTACTACGACTTATAAAAATATTAAACTTTTACCCAAACGCAGATATCATATTATGGCGAATTATTTATGGGGAATTTTATCTGACGTAATGATGAGAGAAACCGCAGGTATTCAAGTTGGAGTGGATTATTCTTCAGAAGAGGATGCCATGCGCAAATTCCGTGTTGCAAATCTTATGATACCGTTTGCAACTGCTATGTATGCTAATTCCAAAATCAGAGGCGAAGTCGATACTGGTTACAAATCTTTTAGAGCTTTAGCTTGGTTAAACACGGATAATGAGCGTTGCGGATTTGCAACAAAATTTCAAGACGGCATGTCGTTTAAAGATTATGTTAATTTGCTTTTGGATACTCCGATGATTTTTATTAATCGTGAAAAAACACCTTTAAACATAAACGGACGCTTAACGTTCAAGCAATTTATGGAAAAAGGATTTGAAGGTTTTAATGCTACGATTGAAGATTGGCAATTACATTCAAATCTTTATTTTCCGGAAGTCCGCTTGAGAAATTTTATTGAAATAAGAAATCATGATTGCGTAGGCGGTGGTTTAGAATACTCTATTCCTGCTTTGTATAAAGGTATAATGTACTCGCCAACAGCATTAGAAGAAGTGGAAAATTTGCTTTGCAAATATTCGTTTAATGAAATTAACGAACTCAGATACAATGTCGCAAGGTATGCAACCTATGCAAAACTTAGAAAAACTTCTATTTCTTCTATTTGTAAAGAGCTTGTTGAAATTTCTTATTATTCATTAAAAACTCAACTAGAAGATGAGGAAAAATTTATAGAACCGATTATGGAGTTGCTAAAGAAAGGCAAAACTCCGTGTGAAGTTTAAAATTTAATGTCGGGTTCAATGAAAACGTTGAACCCGACATACTGTTTTTAAATTATTGTTGGGCTGAAAGCCCAACCTACTACTACTCGCTCACTATTTATGAACATTATTGTTTGAATAAATCAACAACTTCAATTCCTAAAATTTGTGCCAGTTTTTCTAATTTATCAATAGTTATATTCACTTTTGACTTCTCTAGCTTACTAATATAAGAGTTATCCACTTCTAATAACAAAGACAATTCTTCCATACTGAAATGTCTGTCTTCTCTATATTTTCTAATATTTTTAGAAAGAATTTTTCTTATTGATTGACTCATATTCCATATTTTCGCTTATAATTCAATTCATCTACAGGAATGACAGTCCATGAAGAAAGAGTGATGATTTATTTAGAGATTTGTGTCAAATTCTTGATACAGAGAATCCAACACCATTACCTGATTTTATAAAGAATATGAAACCTTTTACAGAACAAATTGTTGACAATGATGATGAATAGTAGATATGTGCAAATATTTTTATTCATCCTAATTTTTTCTTGCTCGTTGTAAATGTTGTTTTTATGTTATATAATTAACTCAACGAAGAGAAGAGGAAAAATTAATGGAAACTTTAAACAAAAATGAAGGATTAATTACTCAGATTATCGGACCTGTAATTGACGTAGAATTCGCACAGGGCGAACTTCCTGAGATTTATACCGCTTTAAAAATTTATAACGAAAATGGAGAATGTACAGTTGCAGAAGTTCAACAAATGCTTGGTTCAAATCGTGTAAGAACAGTTGCAATGTCATCAACTGATGGTTTGAAAAGAGGCATGAAAGTTATTAATACAGGTGAACCTATTAAAATTCCTGTTGGTAAACCTATTTTAGGCAGAATTTTGAACGTAATCGGTGAACCTGTTGATAAAATGGGCGATATTCAAACAAATGATTATCTTCCAATTCACAGAGAATCACCAAAGCTTGTTGACCAAAACACAGATATTGAAATTTTGGAAACAGGTATTAAAGCAATTGACTTAATTCAGCCATACCAAAAAGGTGGTAAGATTGGTTTATTCGGTGGTGCAGGTGTTGGTAAAACCGTTTTGATTATGGAACTTATTCACAATATCGCATCTGAACACTCAGGTGTTTCAGTATTCGGTGGTGTTGGTGAAAGAACTCGTGAAGGTAACGACTTGTGGAACGAAATGAAAGAATCAGGCGTTATCGACAAAGTTGCACTGATATACGGTCAGATGAACGAACCACCTGGAGCTCGTATGAGAGTTGGTCTTTCAGCTTTGACTGCTGCTGAATACTTCAGAGATTTCTCTAAACAGGATGTGCTTTTGTTTATTGATAACATCTTCAGATTTACTCAAGCAGGTTCAGAAGTATCAGCTCTATTAGGTCGTATGCCATCAGCTGTTGGTTACCAACCTACATTGGCAACAGAAATGGGTGAATTGCAAGAACGTATCACATCAACTAAAGATGGCTCTATTACATCAGTTCAAGCAATTTATGTTCCTGCCGATGACTTGACTGACCCTGCACCGGCTACAACATTCTCTCACTTGGATGCTTCAACAGTACTTTCAAGACAAATCGCGTCTTTAGGTATTTATCCGGCAGTTGATCCGTTGGCTTCAAACTCCAGAGTTTTAGACCCTAATATTATTGGTGATGAACACTATGAAGTTACAAGAAAAGTTCTTGAAATTTTACAAAAATATAAAGAACTTCAAGATATCATTGCAATCTTGGGTATGGATGAATTGTCTGATGAAGATAAAGAAACCGTAAACAGAGCAAGAAAAATTCAAAGATTCTTATCTCAACCGTTCTTTGTTGCTGAACAATTCTCAGGTATCCCGGGCAAATACGTTAAGCTTGAAGATACAATCAGAGGCTTCAAAGAAATTATTGAAGGTAAACATGACGACTTGCCTGAACAAGCTTTCTACATGGTTGGTACTATTGAAGAAGCTGTTGAGAAGGCGAAAACGTTACAATAAGTTTAGAGGTTTAGAAGTTTAGGAGTTTAGAAGAAATTTTAAAATTTCTTATCAACTTCTAAACTTATACCTGCTCAACTTTTATGGAGCTTAGGATGAAACTAAAAATAATTACTCACGAACGAATAGTTTTTGAAGGCGAGGTTGATGAACTTGTACTTCAAACAACTGGCGGACAAATCGGTATTTTGAAAGACCACGTTCCACTTACTACTGCGCTTGATATCGGAGTTACAAAAGCTAAAATTGGCGATAAATACAAATATTTTGCAACAATGGGCGGTATTTTCCAATTTAAAAACAATGTTGCTACTATTTTGACCGATGTTTGCGAAGATGGTTGTGATATTGACGTAACTCGTGCAAATGATGCAAAACGCAGAGCAGAGGCTCGTTTGGCTGATAATGATGCCAGAATTGATTCAGAACGTGCGCAAGCTGCTTTGGCTCGTTCTCTTGCAAGATTGAAAGCTGCATTGAATAAATAATTGCAGCTTTGAATCTCCATAGATAGGGAGGTCGCAGCTGTTAGCGAAGCTATGCTGAGCTTTACAGACGCGGGTGGGGTTCGGCAAATTTTCCGAAAGTGAACAAAATTTATTATCAAACAGCAAACTTTTGCGAGGTTTTATGAAAAAATACTTTATATTCGCTTTGACAATCGTTTTAACATCCCTAATTGTTCTTGCAGACGATGCGAAATTTGCATATGCACTTAAAAACTGTTCTTCTTATTCCGAAAGTGGGACAGTGCAAACTGAAGGCATGAATGTATCTTCAAACAAGAAAATTTTAGGATGGCAGGGCGACAAATGCGTTTATCAAGAAAAAATCAATTTCGCAGGAATTGATTCATGCATAACTTGTAGACTATCTAAAGCTCAGATTAATGAATTAGTAAATGTTATGCAAGCGTATTCTGTCGTTCAAAGATATTCAAATACGCCCGTTGACACATCTTCAATTTCTGCAGTACAAGATAATCCTGTTGTAAAAGCTTGGAACAAATATTTACAAGACAGTTCTGTTTGTACAGTTTCAACAAGCCAAAAATAATGAGTAAAAATTACGATATAACAAAAACAAAATTAATTATTTGGGACTTAGACGACACTTTTTGGAACGGTAATTTATCCGAAGGTGAAATTATTCTTAAGCCGGAAACTATTGCGCTTGTGCGTGAACTTACGACCAAAGGAATTATGAATTCCATTTGTTCTAAAAATAATTTGGATGATGTAAAATCTAAATTTATTGATTTAGGTATTAAAGATGTTTGGGATTTATTTGTTTTTACTTCAATTGACTGGACACCAAAAGGTGAGCGTGTTAAAGATATAATCCAATCAATGAATTTGAGAGAAGAAAATGTTATTTTCATTGACGATAATGACTCTAATATTAATGAAGCTAAATTTTATTCGCCAAACATTATGAGTGCGACACCTGAATTTATTAGCAAAATAGCAGAAGAGCTTTACTTAGTTAATGATTATGATTTTGAACACACGAGGCTCAAACAGTATAAAATATTGGAAGAAAAATCACATCAAATCGCACAAGCTTCTTCAAACGAAGATTTTTTGCGCTCAAGTAAAATAAAAATTTGTATAAAAAAAGATTGTTTAAATAATTTAGAGAGAATAAAAAAACTTATCACAAGAACTAATCAATTGAATTTCACAAAATTTAGAGATGAAAACTTGGAAACTACAATTAAAAATAATGATTGTGCTTATATTATTGCAGAAGATAAGTTTGGAAATTATGGGATTTGTGGATTTTATGCTTTAAATCAAATGGAAAACAAGCTTGTCCATTTCTTGTTCTCTTGCAGAATTATGAATATGGGAATCGAACAGTTTGTTTATGATTATTTGAAAAAACCGCAAATAGAGATTAAGAGCGAAGTTGCGTCAAATTTAGATGGTCAAGTCGATTGGATAGAAATTGTTGAAAATTTGGAAATTAAAACTGCACCTGTACCAAAATTGAACAATAAAAATATTCTTTTTAAAGGGCCTTGTGATTTGTATTCGACATTGAGTTATATTGATGCTGATTGCAATATTGATACGGAATTTCCGTATTGGAATAAGCAATTGGTTTATATTTTAGCGCATACGCATACTGCGTTTATTGAACAAACACATCGACTTTCAAAAGAAAAATTGGCAGAGCTTTCAATGCGTTTTCCGTTCCCAAATGCGGACGAGTTTAAGACGAAGTTTTTTGATAAAAAATATAATCTTGTGTTTTTGAGTCTTTTAACAGTAACGCATAGCGGAATTTATATTAATAAAGACGACGGTACTTATGCGTTCTTTGGATTTGCGGATTGTGACATAACTAATGAAGCGAATTGGGAAAAAATTCTTGCGCCAATTCCTGTAGAAGTTCGTCCGCAAAATATTTTAATGCTGCAAGAGTTTAAGAAACACTATGTATTTGGTGGAAATCCACCGGTTGATTTGGTTATAAAAAATATTAATTATATTTTAAATAACTTGAAAGCTAAGTTAGTTTTGATTTTAGGAAGTGAAAGCTCAACAAATAAAGTTCAAGCAGGATATGAAAATATGGCAGAACGTCATAAGATTTTAAATTCTGCAATAAAAAAGGAGTTTAAAAATAAAGTAGAATTCATTGAACTCACAGATTTTATCAAAAATGACGAAGACTACACAACTTGTATCAACCATTTTTCAAGAAGAGTTTATGTTGATTTGGCAAAAAGAGTTGTTGAAGTCGGAAATAAACTGTTGGGCGAAAATTTGTTAAGCTTGAAAAAATAATACTACAGACTTGGTGTCAACTTATTATAATTATCGAGATAAGTTTTTGCCAGTTTTTCTTTGCCGAGTTGTTTATAAACATAAGCCAAATTGTAATGATATTCGGGTACATCTGACTTTATCATGATTGCTTTATTCAAATAGGTTTTGGCTTTTTTCAAATTACCCATTTTTATGTATGCACAAGCTAAATTATAAAAAATATAAGAATTCTCTTTGCTGTATGAAGCTGCTTTTTTATAATTTGCTACAGCCATATTATATTGGTTATTTTCGGCGTAATAATTTGCTAAATTGTAATAAGCTTTATAGTATTTATGATCGGTCACAACCGCCTTTTGGTACATAAAAACAGCATTATCTTTTTCGCCTTTATCTTCCAAAACGTTACCTAACAAAAGCCAATCTTGTGCCGAACGTTCATCTTCCGCGATTTGAAGAATCAAATCCATTGTTTTTTGATAGTTGTTGTCACTGTAAAAAGCTGTCGCTTGCTTTGATAAATCTTCTGCGGCAAACGTTGCGGTACAATTTAATATAAATGCTAAAATTAGTAATCTCTTCATAGCAAAATTATAAAAAAAATACTTAGATTTTTCAATTAAAAATTGCAACAATAAAATCGGCATGAATTTGAAAAACTTTAAGTTTTTGTTATATTAATTTTAGCAAATTTTTAATTTACGATACTTGTATAATAATGTAGGTCAAAATAAATTAATTGATAACAAATGAGAATACAGACAAATAAATACAATATAAATACAAAAGCTATCTATTTAAATAAACAAGAAACGGTTAATGCCCAAAACATTTTAACAAAATATATGTATTCAAATCCATTAAAACGTGAACCGTTAACATTAGAATTGTTATCTATTTTTAAAGAGAAAATTATAAAAGAAGGTAATCATATTGCCAAAACGACTCATAATAAGCAGGATTGCATACAAGATTTATTTCTAAAGTTTTTTGAAAGTGTTATAGAATCGGTTAATGTAGAAGAACCTTTAAACTATATTTTAGAACAATTGAATAGTTTTAAGAAGAAAAAAGATGCTAGAAAAACAGAATTCGGTCGTGCAAGTATAGATAGAAAGATAGTAACAGATAAAGGAAGAACTTTATATTATACTGATATTATACAAAAAGGCATTGATTCAAAAAGAGGAGATGCAGAAGAACAAAAAGAAGCAATAGAAGAATTAGAAAAATTATATAGCGCCGAGTTTTTAACAGAAAAAGAAAAATTTGTATTAGAAGAATTGTCAAGAGGTAAGACTCATATACAAATAGCTGAAACAATGGGTATTGCATTAACAAATGTAAACAAACACATTAAAAAAGCAATTAAGAAAATTCAATATGAAAATGATTGTTTACCACAAGATATAAAAGACAAAATAACTAAATTAAAACAGATTTTTGGTCTAAAAAGTGAAGATACAAACATTGAAAAGTTGTTAATAAAATTAACTAAAATGGAATCAATAAATAAAATTGTTGAGCGAGTGTCAGAGTATAAAGATATACTAGGAACAACCGAAGAGAATGTACTTCATATTTTTTCAAACTTTCCTACTTTGTTATCGTTAAATACAAATACTGTAAAAAATAATATCAAACAGTCAAGTGAATTACTTGGTTTACCAGAAAATGATTTTATAGAATTATGTCAAAAACAACCGTCGCTACTATATATGTCACCACAAAACTTAAGAAAAAACGTAGATAATCTACAAAAAAAAATAAATTATTCTGATAAACAACTTTTAAAAGTAATCAAATTAAGACCAAATTTATTGTACGGAAAAAACGAAACTTTAGATGATAATATAGAAGGATTAGCAAATTTATTAGCGATATCTAAAGAAGATTGTATTAAACTTTATCAGAAAACACCATATTTATTTTCAAGAAATTTTAAAATATTAGAACGTAATATGCAAAGAACTGCAAAGCTATTAGAGATAGATTTTGATAAATATATTTTGTTAGCTAAAAAACAAGTTAATCTGATATATCAAAGTCCGGAGACTATTTATAACAATGTATTGCAAGGTTCAAAATTATTAAATATAGATATTGAAACATTGAAAAACAACTATGTTAAAAGGCCTCAATTATTTGTACAAAAACCTGAAACAATTTATTGTAACGTTGTAAAATTGGCAGAATTATTACATTTAGATTTACCAAGATGTATAAAATTGTGTAATGGAAATCCACAGCTTTTCTATATGAATCCGGAAAATATTTATAAAAAAGCAAATGAATTGGCAAAAATAAAGCAAGTAGATATACAATCTATTGTCGAATGGGTGATGAAGCAACCAGGTATATTGTTATATAGTACTTCTTTGGTAAAACACAAAATGGAAATCAATAGTTTCTTTTCAGAGGTTATCAATGAATCATTAAAGGGAACGACGATTAGCATGAATAAAGATGAAGATTTATATATAAGAATCTTAAAGTTTTTAATAAAAAAAGCGAATAAAACGACAGTATCATCATCTAAAAATATATGTGATGCTGTTAAACAGAATATGTTAGAACACCCCGATATTGAATATGTTTTTGAACTTCCACAACATTCGCAAACAGAAAACTTTATAAAATTTGCCGAAAATTTTTCTAAAGATGTTTTGGGAAAAAATATTTTTACATTTAAAATTAAGGACAATTAAACTTTTTATAAGTAACTTTCTCAAATGAAATATCCGGCTAAAATCAGACAATTGAAATATACCACAAACCCAATAGAAGCCTTTAATAGAGGCGTACGAAGGTTACTAAAACCAAAACTTTTCAAACGACAGATAGTTTTTATTAATTCATATTCAACCCTATAAATATATTTTGCTAAAAAAAATTAGCTTTATTTTGATAATAAAAATATGTGGTGGAAATGCAAAGCATTTCCACCACATAAAATTTCTAAAATCAAACTAACCCAATTTTTCAATCAAGCTTGCGTGTTTTGACGCAAATTCTTTACCTCTTGCAATAATTGCAGCTTTTAATAATGCGTGCAAATCAATTGGTTGAAGTTCTTGATAATTGTTTGGAAGTCTAAGTGACCAGTTTTGATCGCCTGATGTTCCAGGTCTATTATAAACATCATTGATTTGGAAATAATCAGTGAAGAACATTTGAACATTTCTTGCTTTTGAAGCGAAGATTTCTGTTAATTTAACAAATCTCAAATATTCTTTATCTTGAGTAAGTCTAACAATGATATCATCTTTGTTTTCAGCTTCAGCAAATAAATCTTCTACAAGGTTTTTAGCGTGCAAATAACCTTCGTGAGTGTTAATCATGCTTTCAGCCCACATAGAAATAGGTAAATTGTCGTGAGTACCAACCATATTCCAAACGTGTTCAGTAATATTTTTACATCTGTATGGGTGTTCAGGTTTTTCAGGAACTACAAACTGAGTTAATCTCATACCTTGAAGTTCGTATTTCTTCATTACTGCGTCAACAGGATTTGTTAAAGTACCTAAATCTTCACAAACAATTGCGTTTTTGTCCATGCCACATTCTTTTGCTGCTGCAATAACGATTTTTTCAATCAATCTGCCATAAAGTTTAATTTGTTCTTCTGATAGAGTTTTAACTCTTTTTTCTTTATCGGCTTCTAATGTCCAATCTAAATCTTCATTTCTTGCAATTGCATATCTTGAAAGTTCAGGATGTTCAGGAGAAGAATATAATCTTCCTGCGCCTTCTTCACACATTGGTTTTCTACCAACTTTATAAACCCAAGGATCAATCAATCCAACGATGTGGTCAATTCTTACACCACCAGGGTTTTCTTTGAACATCTTTCTGTAAAGATTTTTCATCAAGATGCCGCCTTCGCCCAAAGAACCGTCAGCATTAAACATTTTGTCAGGATCCATTACAGGGAAGCCCCAAGCTTGACCGTCTTTTGAGAAATAATCAGGAGGGCAACCTAAGTACCAACCTTCTAAGAATAATGATTGATAAGCCCAAGCATCTCTATCTGAAAATGCAACTTGGCGATCAGCAATCATTTTAATACCTTTTGATAAAGCAAATTTCTTCGTTTCTTCGTTTTGGATTTCTAAAACAAATTGACAGAACTTGTAGAATTCTATTTCATCTTCGTATTTTTTTCTGATATCTGCAATTCTAGTTTCTGCAGCTTTCTTTTCTTCTTCTGATTTTGGATTCATCAAGTTTTTGTCGGATTCGTTTTTCCATGTGTACCAAAAATCATTATCATTTTCTAAAGAAAGTGCTTCATACAAAGAGTCGTTATCCAACCAAAAAGCATTTTCTTTTTTGAATTTTTCAAAATCTTTCTTCAATGAAGAACCAAATAGTCCGCCATGAATTTGTTTAAAATTATTCCAAGCTTCTTTAAGTGCTTCATTTTGAGCCTTCATAATATATGAATAAGCCGTTTTGCCTTGATTTTGGTTAGGATTACCTGCAACAACTTTTTCAAATGTTTCTTGAGAAAGAATATTGTCCCATTTCTTTTCAGTCAATTGTTTTAGGTCAATAAACAAAGGATTGCCTGAAAAAATTGTACCTGTATAAGGCGAAGAGTCTGAACTCTTTGTTTTACCGGCTGGTCCAAGTTGAAGTGCATTAAAAATCCCATGAGCATAGTCGATTAATTCGTGCCCGGCAGTCGAATTGAAAGTGCCAAAGCCTGTATCTTCACCATCTTTTGAAGGGAAGCTGCTTCCGTGAATAATTAGTGCAAAATTATCTTTGCCAAGTGCTTTTAAAGCTTCTGACACAAGTTTAGCGTCAGCTTTTTTTGATGTTAAACAGACCATAAATATTTTACTCCTTATTTCTCTTCTGAGAATAAGTGTAACATTTACAAAATTTTATTTCAATAAATATAAAGGAGTTGTAACAAAAATTTTATGCAGAAACAGAAGCTGTTATGCCTTCCATTATGTTATAAAAATCTTCTTTTGGAAGCGTTGACATTGTTTTTAATGCATAAGATAAAATACTTACTTTGTCATACCAACGTCTTGAATTTGAAATTTTATAAAGCCCTAATACTCTATCGATACCAATGCTTACATCTTGTTCTTCGTCTTCTTCGTGCATTTCCTTAATCTGTTTCACAACATTTGCTAAATCACGTGATAAAGCTCTTCTTTTAACTTCATCCATATCTTTTAGCAAAGACAAAGCCCTTTGCGTATGCTCATTTGAATCGTACCAACGTCTGTTCATCAAATCCTCTCCCAATACACATATTAATTATATTCAATGAGAGGTTATTTGCAATCATACGTTTATATGAATATGTACACAGGCGTAGAGCAGACTTTAGTCTACCGACAAAACATAATCAAAACATCTCATAAATATTATTATATTTTTCTATGATTTCAAAACTCCAACGCGCATCATAATTCATCGCATTTTTGATTAACAAATTCCAACTTGCGGGATTATTTGTAAATAAATTCAAAGCTTTAATCAATATGGCAAGATACTCTTCTTCTGCACTCTCATTATTCAAAAGTGACTTTTTTGTCTTAAATCCACATCCCAAAACCATATCGTCAAAAATATCCGCAACAGTGTCATTTAAAATTCCAACTCTTGCAGCAACAGGAATACAGCCTAATTCCATACCATGCAAATATTCAATATCCGAACTGTTAATACGCTTTGGCAAAAGATTTATATCAGACGCTGCATAAAACTGTTCAAAATTAATTTTACTGTTTATAAACAACCATCTGCCGTTCAAATCTGAATTTCTCTCCAAAAATTCGACCCAAGATTTGATGTAATTGTTACTTAAACCGTTTGGAATATTAACAATCACCTGAATATTTTTTCTTAATTCAAAAAGTTTCAAAATCGAACTAAACGCAATATCAATCCCATTTCTGAAAATATCTTCGTTAAAGGTCGCAAATATAAGCGGAGCTTCATAAAACGAATCAAGATAACCTCTAATTTCACAATCTTCTGACTTCAAAAGACTAATATCAACAAATTTTGTCTTAACCCTTTGCGCCGAAAACTCTTTCAATAAATACATTTTATTTCGCCGCCTTAATTCCCTGAAATTATTAACATCAAAAGGCTGATAGAGTTTTGTTTTAATTTCTCCAATGCCTAAATTTACAAACCCGCTTTTTGACTTAGTTTGATTAATTCTTGTTTTTAAATCAATACAAATAGAATGATTTTCAAAAATTTCTTTGTAATAACTTTCTGAAATCACTGCCCAAAAATCTGTTTTTTTGAGCGTAAAATACATTTTGTCATAATAACTAAAATTTTCAAAACGTAATTCAGGAAAAATTTTAAGTATCCTTGAATTCATTCTTTTAAACAAAATATTTTCATCAAGTTCTTCTTCTCTGTTAATATTTTCTCTGAATTTCACATAATTTTTATAAATAAAATCCAAGCAATCGCGCATTTGGCGAAAATTCTTTGTACTGTGCAAATTAAAAAGCGATGCCATACATTTTTGAATAATCTTATCACGACAAAGTTTTTTCATGCCCTTAAGATTAACAAGATTAATTGCCACCCAAAATGGTTCGATTTTTTCACTTTCCAAAGTATAAAAATCATCAACAATTTGCAAAACTCTAATCGGATAAGGCAATTTACTTTCAAACTCCGCGCCCAAAAAGAACGGAATTTTATCTGCATGAATTATATCGGGTTTGAGTTTTTTTGCGCAAATTCTAACCGCTTTAATAAACGGTGCTAAGAATTGAAGTTTAGAGAAATCATTACCTTCAAGACTTGAAAAAGCAGTGGAAAATAATCCGAAAACCTCCACGTTCTCAATATTTCTCGGAAATTTATACAACCTTGCTTCATTAATTTTGTTTTGCAAAAAGAAATCAAAACTGATATTTGTTTTTTCTAAATTTTCAAGATTATTTACGGGTACAAGCACTTTAATATCTTTATCGGGATATTGTTTTCTAAACGCCAAAATATAATCAACAGGCGGTTCTTGCACAGTTACAATCAGGACCTGTTTAAAATCTTTTTTCAACGTTTTTCTTAATAAAGGTGATAGATTTTTTCTCAAAAACCTGAATTGAGTTTTGAAATCACGAAACATATCAACATTTTCAACCCGCTGAACAGCTTCTTTTGAAGGTCGTTCAAACATCAAATCGAGTTCTTTTGTATGTGTTTCTGTTTCAAAATTTTCCATAACCCTTAACTAAGTTCTTTTTCTTTAATATAACGAGGTCTTGCTTTAACTTCGTTAAAAATTTGTCCTAAATATTCGCCAATAATACCCAAGCAGAACAATTGCAAACCACCAAAAAAAGCAAGCAAGACAACAAGCGTAGCCCAACCACTAGGAGTATTATGTAAAAAATATTTTTCAAAAACAACTTCTGTTGCGAGTAAAAAACTACCTAAAACAGTCAAAACGCCAATTGCCGCAATTATTCTGAGAGGTACGATACTAAAAGCCGTAATACCGTTTAGAGCAAGACTTGTAAGTGAAAAGAAATTAAACTTAGAAGATCCTAAAGCTCTCGGTTTAACGTTAAAATGCACATAAGCCGTTTTCAAACCGATTTCATGGAAAAATCCGCGCAAAAACAAACCTGCTTCTTGATATTTTTCCAAGATTTCAAGCCCTTTTGAGCTTACCAAACGAAAATCAGAATGGTTTGGCGGGATTTTTACGCCTAAAATATTCATCAGCTTGTAAAAACAAAGTGCCGTGTATTTTTTGAAAAACGAATCCGTTTTGCGGTCGTTTCTGATACCAGAAACGATTTCTGCGCCGTTATGATACTCGTCAATAAAGGTTTCTATCGCATTTTCATCCTGTTGTAAATCCGCGTCAATTGAAACTACACAATCGCATCCGATATTCTTAACCCCCAAAAGTCCTGCAATAAGTGCTTTCTGGTTACCATAGTTACGAATAAACTTTGTACCCTTAACTCTTGCTCCATAAATTTGGTGTAAGTTTTCGATAATTTCCCAAGTTTTGTCTTTTGAACCGTCATCAACAAGATAAATATAGCTGTCTTCTGCAATTTTACCTTTTGCGATAATTCCGTCCAAGACTTTTAAAAGGGTTTCAACAGTGGATTGAACCACCAATTCTTCGTTAAAACATGGAATAATAATTGCAAGTTTTGTTTTGTTTTCGCTCATCGTAACCTCTTTTGAGATAATCATACTATATAATAACCCAGAATGGAATAGTTAAACCTACTTTAATACAAATTAAGTCTTGACTAAGAGTAGCTCTCAAGTGTTAAAATAAGAATGTTTATATTTAATGAGGTATATTTATGAAAAAAGTATTAGTATTATCTTCTTCTCCAAGAAAAGGCGGAAATTCTGATATTCTTTGCGATGAATTTGTAAAAGGTGCAAAAGAAAGTGGTAATAATGTTACAAAGATTTTTCTAAAGGATAAGAAAATTAACTACTGCACAGGATGCGGTTTTTGTAACACAAACGATTACACTGCTTGTGCGCAAAAAGATGATACAGCCGAAATTTTAAACATGATGGTTGATGCTGATGTTATAGTAATGGCAACGCCGGTTTATTTCTACACAATGTGCGCTCAAATGAAAACTTTAATCGACAGATGTTGTTCTCGATATACACATATTAGAAACAAAGAATTCTATTTTATAATTACTGCTGCCGATGGTAACAAAAAAGCTTTGGAACGCACAAATTACGAATTTCACGGACTTTTAGACTGCTTAAACGGAGGGATTGAAAGAGGTACAATTTACGCTTCTGGAGTTTGGCAAAAAGGTGATGTTAAGCTTGCCGGATATCTAAAAGAAGCGTACGAAATGGGTAAAAATGTATAACGTCTAATAAAAACAACAGAGGCGCGATATTCTATCGTGCCTCTGTTGTTTAATCTCTTACCTTTACCCTTTAGCCTAGCAGCCGCAGCCGTTACCTAAAGAAGCGTGGAATGTTCTTGAGATAACATCGTCTTGTTGTTCTTTTGTCAACTTAATGAAGTTTACAGCATAACCTGAAACTCTTACTGTTAATTGTGGGTATTTTTCAGGATGTGCTTGAGCGTCAAGCAATGTTTCTCTGTTGAATACGTTTACGTTTAGGTGGTGACCACCTTTTTCAACATAACCGTCTAAAAGATTTATTAAGTTTTCTTCTTGTTGTGTTGTCATTGTTTTATTCCTTATCATTATTTCATATTACAAATTGTTGTAATTGTTTAGAAGTTTAGTAGTTGAGGAGTTTAGAAGAAATTTTAGTCTTTATCCTATATCTCATTCGGTTTATCCGCCGAGAAGAAATTATTAATAACTTCTTCTCAACTTCTAAACCTCTAAACTTCTAAACTGCAATTGTTATTAGCAACCGCAAGTTCCTTCTGAGCATCCGCAATCAAGTTGGATGTCCAAGTCACCCATGAATACATCATCTTTACCCAATGCATTAGGGATAATTGAGAATGTATTTGAGATACCGTCTTGAGCATCGTTGAATGGAAGCTTAGCAACTGAAGCCAAAGATGCTACAGCACCGTGAGTATCACGTCTGTGCATTGGGTTAGCACCAGGTGCTAGAGGAATACCGGCTTTTCTACCGTCAGGAGTATTACCTGTTTTCTTACCGTAAACAACGTTTGAAGTAATTGTTAAGATAGACATTGTAGGAATAGAATTTCTATAAGTATAGTGTTTTCTAATCATATTCATGAATTTCTTAACAAGGTTAACTGCGAATTGGTCAACTCTGTCATCGTTGTTACCATATTTTGGATAATCGCCTTCAACTTCGTAGTCAACAACTAAGCCGTTTTCATCACGGATAGTTTTAACTTTAGCGTATTTAATAGCTGAAAGTGAGTCAGCAACTACTGATAAACCAGCAATACCTGTTGCGAAATATCTCTTAACATCTCTATCGTGAAGAGCCATTTGAGATCTTTCGTAGCAATATTTGTCGTGCATGTAGTGGATAACGTTCAATGTATTAACATACAAACCAGCTAACCATTCCATCATATCTTCATATTTTTCCATAACTTCATCAAAGTCTAGGTATTCAGAAGTGATAGGTCTGTATTTAGGACCAACTTGTTCTTTAATTCTTTCATCAACACCACCGTTGATAGCGTATAACAAGCACTTAGCTAAGTTAGCTCTAGCGCCGAAGAATTGCATTTCTTTACCAACTACCATTGAAGATACACAACAAGCAATAGCGTAATCATCACCGTGAGTAACTCTCATCAAATCATCGTTTTCGTATTGGATAGATGAAGTTGTGATAGAGATGTGAGCAGCATATTGTTTGAATGCGTGTGGTAATCTCTTAGACCACAATACTGTCATGTTAGGTTCTGGAGCAGTACCTAAGTTTTCTAAAGTGTGTAAGTAACGGAATGAGTTTTTAGTAACCATGTGACGACCGTCAATACCAACACCACCGATTGATTCAGTTACCCAAGTAGGGTCGCCTGAGAACAATGAATTGTATTCAGGAGTTCTAGCGAATTTAACTAATCTTAACTTCATGATGAAGTGGTCAATCATTTCTTGAGCTTCAGCTTCAGTAATAACACCGTTTCTCAAATCTCTTTCAATGTAGATATCCAAGAAAGTAGAAGTTCTACCAACTGACATTGCAGCACCGTTTTGTTCTTTTACTGCTGACAAGTAACCGAAGTATAACCATTGAATAGCTTCTTTAGCGTTTGAAGCAGGTTTTCTGATATCGAAACCGTATTCATCACCCAATTCAGCCATTTCTTGCAATGCTCTGATTTGTTCAGCCAATTCTTCTTTTAATTGGATTTTTTCAGGTCTCATTTCGCCATCTAATGAAGCATGTTGTTCTTTTTTATCTTCGATTAATCTATCGATACCATAAAGAGCGATTCTTCTGTAGTCACCGATGATACGACCACGACCGTAAGCATCAGGCAAACCTGTCAAGATAGCTGCGTGTCTTGCTTTTCTCATTTCAGGAGTATAGCAATCAAAAACACCTTGGTTGTGAGTTTTTCTGTATTTTGTGAAAATTTCTGTAATTTCAGGATCAACTTCGTAACCATATGATTTGCAAGAAGTTTCAGCCATTCTGATACCACCAAATGGTTGTAAAGAACGTTTTAGAGGTTTATCTGTTTGCAAACCAACGATTTTTTCTAAGCTCTTGTCAATATAACCAGCTTTGTGAGAAGTGATTGTAGAAACGATTTTTGTGTCCATATCAAGAACACCGCCGTTTTCACGTTCTTTTTTGAACAAATCGCAACATTCTTGCCACAATTTTGTAGTTGCTTCTGTTGGGCCTGCCAAGAAGCTAGAATCACCATCATAAGGTGTGTAGTTTTTTTGGATGAAATCTCTTACGTTGATTTCTGACTGCCATTTGCCGCCAACGAAATCAGTTGTAGAAGATTGTTTTTCTAATGTTAATTCTGACATTTTAATCTCCTTGTCTTTTCCAGTCCGTTCGGACTTTTTCTATTACTACTTTATTAATTTATATTATACCCCATAAAAAAATCATGACACAGTTGTTTTAACAACATTTATAAAGATTTTATAAAAATTTGATTTTCCAAGGGTTAAAACACTATTTTGCAAAAATATTACACTCATACATTTGTATGATATTTAAACTTCACAATTAAAGTTTTAAGAAATTTTGTCGATATGTTTAGTATGGAAAACCAAACGGTTTTTCATACCTCCTCCCCAAGTCTGGTAGCCGTTCTCTTGAAGAAACGGCTTTTTTTTATGCTAAAGCCCTATAATTAGCCATTACAGCTTTGACGTGTTTCGGCGTTTCGCCATTTTGTGGAATTTTTCCGTTTTTAATATTTCCAGGTCCTGCGTTATAAGCAGCTACCGCTAATTCCTTATTTCCATTGTACTTGTCTAACATTTTTTTCAAATATTTAACACCTGCCTCAATATTTTGTTCCGGATTATAAGGATCTTTTGCGCCCATTTCTTTTGCAGTTGCCGGCATCAATTGCATTAAGCCTATTGCTCCGGCTCCTGATTTTGCATTTGGATTAAATTCTGATTCTCGTTTTATAAGTGCTTTAACAAGCTTTGCATCCACATCATATTTTTGCGCATATTTAGTAATCAAATTATCATATTTTGTGTTCCATTTCCCAAGTTTTGAGTCCGGTTTGTATTTGCTATCATTTGTAGAGTTTACAGTTTGCGACGGCATAGTAAAACTAGAGAATGGTGATTTTATGAACGCATCTCCAAAGTTTCCAAATTCGTTGAAATTTATTGATGGAGTTGCATAATTATTAGAGAACTGCGCATTATCCCAAATGTTATTATTGAACATTTTGGACATATCAACATTTAAGTTTGCAGACGGCATTGGTATATCGGGCATGAGCTGGAACGGAGTGCCCATATTAAAATTAGGTGTTAAAAATAATGATGGAGAACTTCCGCCAAAACCCATAAAACCGCAATTCCAACCGCCAAATACACTCCAATTATTAAACCCGTTAAAACCACCGAAACAACCGAATAGCGGACTGTTAAAAAACATTCCGTCTAAAAATCCATTTTTAAAATTGTTCCAAAAATTAGTAGCGCTCATAATATTCCTAGGTTTTCTATATATTAATAAAGTCATGTTTCGTAAAAAAATTGCCTTTTTGGTTAATAAAAAGTTACATACCCGATAAAAAACATCCGACAAGTGCATCCCGTAAACAAAAAACTAAAACAATTTTCCACTTTCCATTTTTCATTTAAAAAGCCCCCACCCGAATTTCTAAGTTTCGCAAAGCTCAACTTGAAATTCTACCCTCCCCCATGGAGAGGAAAAACAAAACCCACCCGCAGCCGTAAGGCTCTGCATAGCCTCGCCAACGGCTGCGGCTTCCATATCCATGGCGGTTGCTAACGTAAAGTGCGCTAAAAATATTTAAACCCTCGTATTCCCTCATTACCCTATTCCCTTTAACAATTATTAAGAAATTCCCATTTTTTTAAACTTAACTTTACAAAACTTCATAAAACGCATCAAAAAAGGCAATTTTTAAAAAGTTAAATACTTTATATATACATAAGATATAACCAAGGAGAGTAAACAAGATGTTATTCACAACAGAAACAATTTCAAACAAAGAAATCGAATCTATCAACAACTTCTTCAATGAATTTGAATCTGTTGAAACTGTTTCAGTTGAAGAAGCTCAAAAAGAAACAACTGTTACAAGATACATCAACTCTTTAGTTACTTCTTGCTACCAAAAATCTGTTGACGAAATCGCTAACACAAAAGTTGGTAACAAAGTTGTTAGAAAAAGAAACCTTCAACAAGTTATGAGAGAATCTTTCTTCTACGGCGCAAACAGATTTGGTAATAACTTTATTGCATAGACATATTGTAAATAGTTTCTAATGTGTGGTAAAATACAACACATAGTGAAGATATATTACAAAGCGACATACACATACAAAATATTCAGAATGTTTTTGAGTGAGTTTGATAATTTGGTATCAACACTTGGAAACATTGCGCTTTTTGGTTTAGATTTTTTAAAAGGTTTAAAATCTTTTCCTACAACATTCAAGGCTTTAATTGAGCAATCCGCTCGTTTTGGCGTGTCTTCACTTCCTATAACCTTATCAATTGTTGGCATGACATCAATCATTATTGCAATGCAGATTGCAGGTGAAATGGTTAAACAAGGTGCAGGAAATTATGTCGGAATGCTTGTTGCAATTTTGATGGTCAGAGAAGAGGGTGTTATTATGGCTGGTTTTGCGATAATTTCAATGATAGGTTCTTCCATGGCATCAGAAATTGCAACAATGAAGGTTACCGAACAAATTGATGCAATCAGTGTTTTGAAAGTAAATCCTGTGCATTATTTATTTACACCAAGAATTATTGCAGGTACTTTAATGATGCCTTTGGTTGTTATCGTGGCGTCTGTTTTTGGTGTATTAGGCGGAGCAGTTGCTTCCAATTTAGCATCAGGGCTGACTTACAAAGCTTATTTTGATTCTGTATGGTTTGGTTTAAACATGCATGATTTGAATGTATGTTTGCTAAAATCTTTGGCTTTTGGATTCGTAATAACTTTGATAAGCTGTTCTTGCGGTATGGAAGCACGCGATGGCGCAAAGGGGGTTGGTATTGCAACAACAAAAGCCGTAGTTTGGTCATTTGTTGCAATAGTAATCTTGGATTTAATCTTTGCAGCGATGTTCTTTTATTAAACTCCAACCCCTCCCTTAATAGGGGGAGGGTAGAATTTCAAGTTGAGGCTGTGACGAAACTTAGAAATTCGGGTGGGGGCTGGCAAAATGGATTGCCACGTTGCATACGTTCCTCGCAATAATGGAACGCGAAGCAAACAAGATGTGGTCATTCCTTCTCCAAGGGTAAGGGTTCTATCCTTCAAAAAGAAAACGAGAAACTTATGGGCATACAAGTAAAAAACTTAGTAAAAACATTCAATAAAAAAACAATTTTAGACAACATCTCTTTTCAAGTAGATGACGGAAAAATATTATCTATAATCGGCTTTAGCGGTTCCGGGAAAAGTACGGTTTTAAAACTGATTAGCGGATTAATTGAAAAAGATTCCGGGGAAATCATCACAACTGGCGGTGATATTGCAATGGTGTTTCAATATTCGGCACTTTTCGATTCTTTGAATGTTTTTGATAATATATCTTTTGCATTACAAGAAAGAAAAGATTTGCGTGGCAAATACACAAGAAAAGAACTAGAAAAAGTTGTTGCCGAAAAACTTGAACTGGTTGGCTTGTCGGGAATTGAAGACAAATATCCGTCAGAGCTTTCGGGCGGTATGCAGAAACGTGTAAGCTTTGCGCGTGCAATCGTTACAGAACCTAAAATTATTCTGTATGATGAACCGACTGCTGGCTTAGACCCGATTTCATCAACCTTGATTGAAGATTATATCGTAAGATTAAAAAATGAAACTAACGCAGCATCAATAGTTGTAACACACCAAATGTCAACTATTAAGAGGACAGCCGATTCTGTCTTGATGTTGTATAATGGACATGCGGTTTTTGAAGGTTCGTCAGAAGAACTTTTGCGTGAAGAAACACCTTATACAAGACAGTTCGTAAACGCAACCATTGAAGGCCCAATGAAAATGAACGCATAGGCTAACACACCTCGGTTATTCCCTCTCCGAGGGAGAGGGCTAGGGTGAGGGTTCTACATTAGCGAGCATACAAAAACTTATTAAAAACATTCAAACAAAGTGCATTCAGCACAAACCAAAAGGAAAACACAAAATGAAGATGTCACCATCATTTAAAGTAGGAATATTAGCAATTGTTGCCCTAACAATTCTGTTGTTTACAGTTTTGTGGATTAAAGGGCGTTCTTTTTCTTCAGCAGAGAGAATAGAAGTTCAATTCAAAGATGTAAACGGTATGCGTCCGGGGTCTGGCGTGCAAATGATGGGGCTTCGTGTTGGTCAAGTTGAAGAAATTACGCCTATTGTAAACGGTGATTCAAGTTATGTAAAAATGAAATTTGTTATTACTGAGCCGGGGATTACAATTCCTAAAGCTTCAATGCTTTCTATTCAACAATCGGGTTTAATCGGTGAACAATTCTTAGAAATTACACCACCAAGAACACGCACGGTTTATATTCCGGTAATTAATAAAGATTTATTATCTAGTGGTGCAGAAGTAGAAATTAAGCTTGATGACAAATATTATGATGTAGGTTCTGTTAAAAAATCACAAATTATGACTGCAAAACTTGTTCCTTATGAAGTTAAAGATTTTGTAAAAACAAATTATGCTTATAAAGTTGATTATGTTGTAAACCTTCCGGGTCTTGTTTTACCACCATTTATGACAGGTAGAATAGTTAATGTGAATGGTGAAAAGAAATTGAGAATTGCACCTTTAGATAATATGGCAATTCCATATCCGCAACAAACTTCACCTTATACAATCATTGAACCGATGAGAATTGCAGACTTTATGGACTTGCAATACAAGGCTGCCGAATCTTTGACCGAAACAAACAGAATTGTGAACGAATTGTTGAATGATTCTATGATTGCAGAAATCAGACAATCAGTAACTAATTTTAAGGATTTGACAGCACAAGCAACTTCAACCTTAGCTAAAACCGAAAAACTTATTGAAACATCTAAAAATGATATAGATGCAATTCTTTGGATGATGAGTGATGTTTCTAACAACTTCAACAAATTAGCAACAAATATTAACGGTATTATTGGCGATGAAAAATTCAAGCCTATGATGTACGATACAGCTGATGCGATTTCTAATTTATCAAAACAACTTACACCGATTATCGGTTCTGTTGACGCTAAAGAATTTGCAGAAGATTTGAATGCTGTAATGAAAAATTTGAACGAAATTTCAACTTCAGTTAACCAAATGACTAAAGATGAAAACTTGAAGAAGAAAATCAATACTTCTATTGACAACTTGAATGTTACGATGTGCGAAGTTTCAACAGCTTTAGAAACCATTAACGGAGAGGGTGGAGATAGAGAAGGTTTGAAACAAATTGTGGAAGACACTTCTTCTACCGTTTCTAATTTGAAGAAATTCTCTGAAAAATTGAACAAGAGGTTCTTGTTATTCAGGTTGATGTTCTAAAAGATTTATGATATTGTCTGATGGTGTACTTTTAAAAAGTACACCATTATTTTTATATAAATAGCCGAAAAAATATTCATAGTTTTATAAATTTATGCAGGAGTAAAAATGCAAGTAAATAGTGCGCAAAATAATAATACGAGTTTTCAAGCTTTAAAAATAAATTCTAAATTAAAATCTGAATTGGAAAAGTTAAGTTTACAACAAATAAAAGCAATTAAAAAACTCGGAGAAGATGTAAAAGGTGTACGACATTATGACATTTGTTTTGAGGACAATATTGTAACACCGAAAATCAGACGTACAAAATCTCGTGACAAAAAAGACTATTTGCAAGAATTTCGAGATGAAGAAAAATTACTTGGAAAACATTGTAAAGTAGAACTGAAATATTTAACCTATGAACGATTACTTCCTGATGAGCCGAAATTATTTCGAGATTTATATGGAATTCAAGCTTCTCAAAAATATGCAGAATTTAAGAAGCAAGATGAATTTAAGCAAATTGCCAATCTTGCAAAATTCTTAGAAAAAGATGAGATTAACAAACGAAACGAAGTAAAGACGGCAAATATTAAGCATGCAACAAAACATTCAAAGGTAGCAGCAAAAGCGTTAGAATTGAAATTTGCAGTTGAAGAATTGATGCATAATCATCAATATAAAGCACCCAATAAGTTATTGTCTTGGCTCTTTGATTAGTATTATAAAATATTTTTATTTGTGGTCTGATTATACACTGTTATAATTAGTCTACATGTGTTATAATAAAAAAGTTGAAAGTGTTTAAATCAAGGAGAGTTTATGCCTAAATCATCAATTATTCTGTTGTTTATTGACGCAGTTATAATCGTTATGACGCTTATTTCTAACGCAGAAATGATTTCAACGCTGGGATGGAAAGTTTTGGCATTAGCCATGATACCACTTGTGATATATCTTGGAATATTCTGCTTAAAAGGAATTTATAAAGATACAAAATTGACTTTCAAAAATATTTATAAAATTTTTGAATCCGTTGTTGTAGGTACTGCGATTTTGTCAGTTCCTATGTTGATTTTATCTTTCAGTGTGGTAACAATATTGCTTTTGTTTTGTTATGCAATCTATCTGCTTGTTCTATTGTTTGTAGTTAGAGTTGTATTTAATTTAATTGTAAAATGTGTCAATAAAAAACCTAAAAATGTTTTGATTGTAGGCGCAGGGCAGGATGGAAAAGTAATTGCAGAAGAAATTCAAGCAAGACCTGAATTGGGTTTAAAAGTTGTAGGCTTTTTAGATGATAATATGAACACAATTGAAGATGAAGATTCTACAATTCCTATTCTTGGTTTGACTTGCGATTCAGAAGCTGTAATAAAAGATAATAATGTAAAACTTGTAATTATAGCTGTTAAATCTCGTATGGATTCAGCAATTTTAACAGACTTGGTTAAAGGTATTCCGCTTGGTGTTAAGACTTGGAGAATGCCAAAATTTTATGAAAAAATTACAAAAAAATACTTTATATCAAAAATGACAGTGAATTGGTTATTTTATGCGTGCGTTAAGAAAAAAGCTCTGTTATTTGCTTATATCAAACGTTTTTGCGATATTATCGCATCAATTTTGATAATGATTTTAACATCTCCGCTATCATTAATCGCAGCTATTGGAATAAAGTTTTCAGATTTTGGTCCTGTATTTTATACTCAAACAAGAATGGGTAAATTCGGCAAACCGTTCAAAATGCTAAAATTTAGAACAATGTATCAAGATACAGTCAATGAAGATTTTGATGAAGATATAAACGAAGTACACGCTGATGACAAACGCATTATGCCATTCTGTAGAATTTTAAGAAAATTTCACATAGATGAGCTTCCTCAAATGATAAATATTTTGAGAGGTGAAATGAGTATTATAGGTCCACGCCCTGTTAGAGAAGAAGTTTATTACGAAAACAAAGAACGTATTCCGTTCTGGGAATGTAGAAATTGGGTTCGTCCTGGCTGGTGCGGTTGGCAACAGGTTAATATCTGTGACCCGCAGGCGGAAGAACGCTTAGAATATGATTTATATTATATAAAGCATCGCAACACGCTTTGGGAATTTGCAATTTTGGTTCAATATATTGTTAAAGTCTTAACAGGAAAATGCAAGTAGATTAAGTTTATTAAATCAAAGCCGGTTGGGCAAGTTTGTCCAACCGGCTTTTTGTCTATATCACCCTCATCAGAGCTCCGCTCAGCTTCTCCCCTCAAAGGGAGAAGCAATAAGATGCGTCAAATTAGCACAAGAAATCGCTTCGCTCTCGAGGGGGGGGGGGCGAAACTGGACGGAGCACTGATGAGGGTAATTATACATTACATTCGAGTAATAAATATCTAAAAAGAAAAGCCGAAGCTTGTGGCTTCGGCAATTTTTTCATCATACCAAATCTTACATCTAATTTATTTCCGTGGTGCGCGAAGCGCACTGATTATTCTGCTTTAGTTTCATTTGCGGTAGCATCTTTCGGGAATTTTTCTCTATATTTTTTAAGAACTCGTTCAATGATATCATCCATATGGTTAGCAGCACCTGTTCGTGCAGAACTCCAGATTGACCAAGATTTGTTTGAAACATTGCCCCATTTTTCGCTACTGGTATCTTCTGTCAGGTTTTTATTATCTAAACCAACTTTAGAATAAGCTTCCATTTCTGTATAATCTTTGGAATCTTTTGCTATTCCTGCTTCTTCCATTACTTTTAACATTGCTCTGGCAATTGTACGTAAACATGAGTCTTTTCGTTGCCAACCAAATTTGTTTTCTGATGAAATTTGAGCGCACAATTCATCATTCCAAGAGATAATTGGAGATTTTTTATCGTTGTATCCTTCAATAAATTCAACAACTTCTTGTGCATTATAATTATCCAATTGAGCAATTTTTTTCCTTATGAATTTGTAATCTGTTTCTGATGTATCACCATATAAACGTTCTCTAACTGTTTTTCCGCTTTCTTCTGCTGTCGCATTTTCATCAATTTTAACATCATCATTAGAAGCTTTTGATGTTTTTGTTTTAGTTTCTTCTTTCTGTTTTGTTTCTTTTGGTTCATCAGTAGCTAAAACTTCAGAACTATTTGCAATCGTACAATCAGCTTCTGTCAATTGAGTAATGTCTTTAGTTGTACCGTCTTCCATTACAATTTTACCGTTTTTATCAACATATTTGCAGTTGATTTGCATTAATTCATTGCCCATTACTACAAAACATTGATGAGCTCCATTAGCTTGTTTACCTTTTGACCAATACAATGTTACGCCTGCTTTATTCCAAGTTGGAAGATTTGTAGGACATTTAACAAGCTTGCCGTCATTTTTTAATTCTTCAATTTTCTTTAATGTTGCATTGTATTGTTTAATTTCACTAGGTGAAACTTCAACTTTTTCAACGTCAGCTAATTTTTTTGTGCTTCCGTCTTTCATTTTGCAGTTGTTGTCTTTGTCAATACTTACAACATCTTTAAGCTCAACAAGTTTGTCGTCTTTTTTCATGTATAGATGGTGTTTTTCATCTTTTGAGTTTTTACTTTTATAAATGCCTTTTTTTACATTTGTTTCAGTAATTTCTTGTTCCTGAGTAAGACCTGCAATTTGTTCATCTACAGGCTTATCGTCAAGGCTTGAAACAGATCTTTCATCTCTATTGCCTGATGGAACCGCATCTCTGTTTGTAGGAAGTGAAATTCCTTCTGATTTTAAATCTTTTTCAGTTTCTTTAACGATTAAACTATCATCAATGATTGTCTTACCGATTATATCGTTAATGAATTTGTAGTCTTTTTGAATGTTGTTTCTGATTTTTTCAGCTTCAATCAAACGTAATCTTGCGTATAAATCGTCAACTTTCGCAGCTAGTTTGTTTACATTATCTTTGTTGAAGTTTTTACTTGCAGTAGCCCAAGCAGTTGCAACTTCTTCTGCAGATTTATCTAATTGAGAGAAGTCAACATCAACATCAAAATCAGTCTTAATGTTTTCTGCATAACTTAACAACGATTTAGCAATATGTTCTACCGCCTTTTTGTGATTTGTTTGTTCATCTGCCTTTGATGGAATGCTTGAAGCAACTGAACGAATAATGTTTCTATCGCTTGTAGTGTTGTGTGTATCATTCCATGTGCTTAAGATATTTAAAATATTTGGTTCTTTATCATTTGTAATAACGCTTGAAGTCAATGTATCAACCTTACCCGCTTTTAAATCTGCAGCAGCTAACTTTAAATTAGTTTTCAAAGTTTTATCTGCATCATTGTTATTAACTTTGTAACCTGATTTAATCAATTGTGTTTTATATGGATCAAGTGATAACAATGATTCTTTAATTACACTTGAATTTAATTTTGCTACTACATCTTTTAATGCTTTAATTTTTTCATCAATCTTGCCTGATTTTGACATAGCCTCTTCAATGTAAGCTTTTTCGCTATCAGTTGCTACTTTCTTGTATTCGTTCAAGATTTTTCTCATTTTGTCATATTGAGAATATTGCAATTTTTCTTCTGCAGTTTTTCCGGTTCCGCCTTGATTATTTCCCCAAGGTAATTGGAAGTTGCCCCAAGGTGAACCGAAACCGAAATTGCCAAATCCACTGAAGTTGCCAAAGCCACCAAAATTATTTGAACCGTTCATCCAAGAACCGTTTTGGAATGATTGCATTGTTTGTTGGATGGCAAGCATTGGGTTTAACAAATTATTACCAAATGTTCCAAATTCAGGATATTCAAACCCGATTGTCGGATCAAAGTTTGGTGTTAAGAACAAACTTGCATTTGCTTTGTTTTTCTCCATCTGTTGATTCCAAAATAAATTTATAGAATCACTTGGATTTTCGCTCGTCATTGCTTGATTTACGGATGAAAAATGAACTCCTGACATGATAGTTTTCCTCGTTTTTATACTCTTTATATATATAAAGTCATGTATTTCTTAAAAATTGCCATGTTTTGTTAAAAACGCTTAACATTGCTTAACAAATTTTATCTATAATTTACAAAAAGTAGTTAAGTCAAGGCTTTTTAATAAAATTTGTACTGTATAGACTAAAAATAATAGTTAATAAA
>OIYY01000329.1_pt1 | contig 34925 bp, 35 predicted proteins | sample 1588341 | NCBI WGS metagenome assembly OIYY01 (sample SAMN03283287) | human gut metagenome | biome: human-associated habitat; material: feces | host: Homo sapiens | place: Peru | collected 2012 | reverse complement strand
AAATCCTTGGCAACAAATCGAAGGACAATTTGAAGAAGGTCAAATCGTTAAAGGTACTGTAAACAAAGTTACTACTTTTGGCGCATTCATTAACATCTTCCCTGGTGTTGAAGCATTATTGCCTGTTTCAGAAATGTCTGATGAAAATGTAAATCCGTTCAACATGTTCAAAGTTGGTTCAGAAGTTGACGTTCTTATTAAGAAATTCACTCCAAAAGAACACAGAATCGCTTTGTCTGTTAAGGATATTCAAAAATAGTTTTTTTGAATTGTTAATTTTGGTAAAGGCGCAGCCTTCGGCTGCGCCTTTATTTTATCTTAAATATCACTATTTAACAGTATTTATGTTATAATATACCCTGACAGATAGGAGAGAATTATGTTAAAAAGAGAACCAAGCTGTGAACTTGAAAAAGAGTTGTTCAAAAATGTTTTTGAAAAAACTCCTGATTATATAAAAAATTCTGATTTATTAAATTTTGATAATGAAGGAGAATTCACTTTTACGCTTAAAAAAGCACACCTTTATCCACATTCGGAAGAAAACCCTGAAGGTTTAAATCTTCTTGAATGGTTTGCTAATTATTCAAAAGAAGCAAAAGTTTCAACTGCAGGTATTCGCGGACCTCAAAATATTTTGTTCCCACAAGATACAAGATTCCCTATTAACCTTGTAGGAATTGTGCTTGCAACTTTAGCAAAAGCTCTTGTTGCGCGTGAAAAATACGAAGGTAAACAGGTTCTAAAACTTGTTGGTAGTGAAGTTAGATACAATTCAGAATTATATCTTGATGCAATTGCTCGTATTCAAGCTGCACAAGGTATTAAAACACTTACGCCAAAAGAAAGAAGAACTATTCCAATATGGCTGGCTTCATTCTTGGCGTTTAAATTAGACCTTGTTGGCGGTGAATACATAACTTCAAGCCACGGTATTTCGGTTAAAACTGCGACAAAAGATTTAAACTCTCAAGGTAGCCAATATTTACCTGAAGAATCTTTAGAATTTGTAAACAAAATTCAAGAAATTTTTGATATTGTTGAAAAAGAAGGTTCTTATCAAATCAAAATCGCAGCAAAAAATGATGCGTTAATTGATGAAGAAATCATGTCAAAACTTAATGACGGCGTTGATTTATATGTTGAATATTTAAAATCAGGCGTTGCACAAAATTTAGACAGCGTTAAAAAGATGAAATCAAAATTGTTTGTTGAATGTGTTGGTGGTTGTGCATATAGAACATTGAGCAGAGTTTTAGAAAAATTAGACATTCAAGACAAATACGTTTGGAATAATACAGAAGAAGATCCGTTTTTCCATTCAATCGGTAAATACGATACAGACCCTAAAGGTAACAAATGCTTCTATGATTATTCAGTAGATGCAACTGTTTTAGCAAAAAGACCAAACGGAGAAAAATTCTTCCCTGTAATTGAATCTTTGCATTATGAAAAAGTTCTTGCTGATTGTCCTTTGGGAACAATTGTTTTGATTACAGACCCTGACCACGACAGATTAACTGTTTGCCAAATTGAAGCTATCGGAAACGAACCTATGCTTGATGATTACGGTATTTCTTATATCAAACTTAATGAAAGCAGAATTTTGACTGTATACAGTGCAAACCAAGCGTTCTTAATGCTTATGAACTATCGTGTTAAACAACTTAAATCACACGGCAAATTCAAAAACCACCCAAGATTTATGATTAAGACAACTGCTTCTGCTCTTAGCTGGGATGAATGGGCAAAATCACACGGAATCAAAGTTGTAAACGTTCCTGTCGGTTTTAAAGAAATTGCAAACATTATGAAGAAAGTTGAATTGCAACTTAAAAACAATCCTGATAAAGAAGTTGTTGTGGATGACGTATTCGGTAATTCAATCAATTTGGGCGTTCAACCAAGATTAATCTTCGGCGGCGAAGAATCAGGCGGTATGATTATGGGTTCAGAAGACTTAATTGAATCTTTAGCCGGTAGAAAAGCAATCGCAATGCGTGAAAAGAGTGCGACAGAAGCTATTATTGTAGCGTCTGCGCTTGCTGCTAAGTTGGAAGAAGATAACAAAACTCTTTCTGAATATTTGGTAGAAATTTTTGATGAAAACAATATCATTGCAAAATACGACGTTAGAGAAGATATCGCTTATTACAACGAATCAGAACCTGATATTGAAAAACTTAAACTCGCAAAAGTTGAAGGTGAAAAACAAAGAACTAAAAATGATTTGTTCTTCTTATCACTTGCAATTGCAGTAAGAGAAGGTATTGCAGATATTAATGCCGTGAAAAAAGTTCTTAATGGTGCGTTTGCAGAATTAAGTTTTGATAATTTAAAATCCGTTAAATTCGTTGGTGACGGCACATATTTAGAATTCACTGATAAATATGTTGAAATCAGACCATCAGGAACAGATGCTAAAACAAAAGCTTATGCAGGCGGAGAAAACCTTGAAATGATTGAAAAATTCTCAAGAGTTTTGGGCAATTATTCAGGCGATAGAACTGAATTACATAAAGAACTTATTTCTGATGAATTTTATGAAAATTCTAAGGAAAAAGCTTTAGATTATTATTTGCAATTTGTAGAAAAAGACGCAAATAATGAAGTGTTTGTAATTCCTGAATATAAATTTTAATCAATAAATAGAAAATCTAAAGTGGGAAATTGCTAATGCAATTTCCCACTTTTATTTAACTAAAACGTGCCCAAAATTGACAAGATTTAGATTTATATCTACAATTAACATGGAGTGAAATTATGAGCAGAAATAAGATAAAAAAGATATTTTTAGTTTTAATTCTAATATTATTTTGCAAATCATCTTCCTTTGCATACGATTTTAACAAACAGCAACAAAAGGTAAGAGATTTTAAAGGTAATACTGTTTGGATTACTCCTAACTACAAAAGTTATGCAGAACGCAACGAACAAGTTTCTGAAAAAATCGTGGCAATTTATGATAAAAAAAGCCCTGCTTACGGGTATAGATATGTTCTATACACGCCAATCGGACATTATGTAGGACACCATAAAATCATGCAACAAGTAGGTAATAGCTTCGAACCAATACCTGATGGCGGGGAAGGAAGCGAAACTCCATGCTTTAAAACAATTCAAGAAGCTAAACATTTTTATTATCCTGAATGGTATTAAGAATATTTGTAAAACTCACCTATTCATGATAATTTATAGCTAAATTAAGGATTGTAAAATGGAAGATAATTATAGATTTTTAAAAGAAAAAAATTTGGATGAATTATATGCATGTGTGTGTGAAGTTGAAAACTTATACAAAAAAGGAATGTATAAACAAATTCCTCAAGAATGTAGAAAAGCTTTAGAAATTGAAATCGAAGATTTTTGCGACTATTATAATATCAAATTTGAAGAGCACACCTCGCTTTTTGAAAAAGCAAAGAGAATTAAATTTAAAAAATATTTTGATAATGAAGAATTTTGGGATGATTTCTTTGAAATCAGAACAAAAGGTAATTGTGCCTCCCACTATAAAAAAGATAGACTAACTAATCCAAACAAAGTTATATCTCAAAAGCTATCGAGTTAGACACTAGCAAACCTCTGTATTATGACAATCGCACAGATGCTTATTATAAATGCGAAAATTATCAAAAAGCGGTTAATGACTGGAATAAGGTTTTAGAATTAAATCCAGAATACGAAATCTATTATTTCAAATTTGCTTATTCTGCAGATGAAATTGGAGATTACGATAAAGCCACTTAAATATTTAAATATTGATATAGAAAGTAATCCAGAAAATAATAGTTCATATAATAATAGCTTCATCATATAATCCCGCATTATATTTTTTTCTGCAAGTTCTTCATAATCCATTATGCACTCCTTGTTTGATCTTTATATTGTTATTATAAAACAAATCCGTACCAAAAAATGGCAACTGTATTTTTGAAAAACTTGAATGTAAAAAGTGTATTAAAAATAAAAAAGGACTTTCAAAGAAGTCCTTTTTAAATGGTGGGTGTGGAGGGACTCGAACCCTCGACCAATTGATTAAGAGTCAACTGCGCTACCAACTGCGCCACGCACCCATGTTATTTAATTGTCTTATTTGTGATGCGCAGTTGGTATATCTTGTAAACGGCTCGTCTCACTCTCGCTCGAACTCACCTACTCCATCTTCGGACTTGACATTTAGTCAACTCCTCAGCGGAGTCCTACGCACCCATGTTATTTAATTGTCTCATTTGTAATGCGCAGTTGGTATATCTTGTAAACGGCTCGTCTCACTACCGTCTAAGCTCACTAATTGCGCCATCAACAAAATTATATTAACACAAACTTTTTTAATTTCAAATACCCCGTACAAAATTATTCTTTTGCTTCTCGAAATTCTTCATCTGCTTCCGCTTCTATACGTTTAATTTCAAACTCTTCATCCTCAGAATTCTTTTCTTCTTTGTCTTCATCTTTAATGTCTTTAACAGTCTTTTTGTGTTTTTTGGAATTCAAAACCGACGCGACATTCGTCATCGCAAGAGAATTTAAAGTCGCCCTTAATAACGCGCTTCTGTCTACATACGGTTCATTATTGTAATAACCTTCCTCTTCTTCACCTTCTGCAGGCGGAAGATACATAGCTTCCGAACCATATTTTTCCTGACTCATTTTTGCCGCAGTACCGGATGGGTCCCCACTTTTAAAGTTAAAAGCACCGCCGATTCCATAAAAACCTGCTGACCTGTTATCTACCACTCTAAGACCTCATGTAAGAATAATTATCTTACTCTATTATAATTATCCTCATAGTGTAATATAACCTCTAAAAATATTATTTGCTAGTTTGTAACAGAATTGTTACAAATAAAAATATAAGCTATAAAGTTTTACAAAACACAAAAATACCGATAGAAATTGTTTTAGAAACATAAAATGCTTTTTTACACGCACTACATTATTTCTTAACCTTTTCCTCTTCAAAAATATCAACAAAATCAAATTTATTTGTATCAAAAACGCCTTTATCCGTAATTTTTAATTCAGGAATTACAGGCAATGATAAAAATCCCATCGTCATAAACGGGTCTTCTAATTTGCATCCGATTGAATGAGCAGCCTTGTTTAATTCATCGCATTTTTCTACTACAAAATCAAATTCTTTATCAGACATCAAACCTGCAATAGGTAACGGTAATTGAGAAATAATTTCTCCATCTTTAACTACAACCTTACCGCCTTGACACTTAATCAAAGCAACCGCTGCCGTGTACATATCAAAATCATTTGTACCGATTACAATCATGTTATGCGAATCGTGTGCCACTGTTGAGGCAATCGCACCACATTTCAAGTTAAATCCCTTAACAAATCCTTTGCCGATATTACCTGTCGCTCTGTGTCTTTCAATTACACAAATCTTTAATGTATCCGTTTCAACATTACTTACGGCATTTCCGTCAACGACTTTAACATCAGACATAACAGATTTTGTAATAAGTTGATGAGGAATAACTTCTAACGCTCGTACTTTCTTGACTCCATCGCCTTCTGTCTGAATTTTAAAATCGTCCATCGTAATCCAACGTACGTTCACAGAGTTACGAGTTGCAATCGCATCGTTTTCAGGAATTTCAACCGCTAATTTACCATCCTGAGCTACAACCTGACCATCTTTTAAAACAATGTCAGGCTTAAATGTTTTCAAATCAGGAAGAACAAGTAAATCTGCTTTATACCCGGGAGCAATTGCGCCTAAGTCTTTCAAGCCGAAATATTCAGCAGTATTTAAACTTGCAACTTGAACCGCTTTAATCGGGTCAACGCCTGCTTCAACAACACGTCTAACCATTCCGTTAATATGTTCTTTTAAATCCGCAGGGTGTCTGTCGTCAGTTACAAAAATACATTTTCTTGTATTAGAAGTTTTAAGAACAGGTATTAAAGCATCTAAATCTTTTGCCGCAGTACCTTCTCTAATCATCACGTAAACTCCAAGACGCAATTTTTCAATCGCCTCTTCAGGAGTTGTACATTCATGATCAGACTTCACGCCGCTTGCAATATATCCGCACAAATCTTTTCCGCTCAAATATGGTGCATGTCCGTCAATTCTTTTACCTCTTGATTTTGCGAGTTCCAATTTTGCCATAACATTTTTATCATGGTTCAAAACCCCAGGGAAATTCATCATCTCTGCAATACCAAGCACCCAAGGTTTGTCGATTAATAAAGATAAATCATAACTATTCAAGTCGAAACCTGAAGTTTCAAAAGGAGTTGCCGGAACGCAAGAAGGAAGCATTGTATAAACATTCATCGGCAAATCTTTTACAGCCTCGTGCATAAAACTTATACCGTGCAAACCCAATACATTCGAAATTTCGTGCGGGTCAATAATTACAGTTGTTGTACCGGCAGGAAGAACTGTTTTTGCAAATTCTTTCGGCAACATCATCGTACTTTCCAAATGCACGTGACCATCAATAAACGAAGGTGTTACGTAAGCACCGTTGATATCAATTTCTTTTTCGCCCGAATAATTTTCGCCAATCCCTGCAATCACGCCATCACAAATTGCAATATCGCCTTTGTGAATTTCTTCTGACAAAACATTCACGATATTTGCGTTTTTAATTACTAAATCGGCTTTTTCTAAACCTCTTGCAACATTTATTATATTTGACATATCAAATCCCTATATTCTAATAATTTTGACAAATCTTCACTTTTTATTACTTCCATAATTTTATCCTTAAAACCTTCAGCACCTTCGGTTTTAACACCATTCGGAAGAACAATGTCTGTATTGTTTTTAGAATTAACAAAACCTTTATTTAAGATTAAAAATTCCTTATACAGCTCTAAAATTTTCATATCTGCTTGATTAATTTCGTAATTTTGACCTAAAAAATATTTCACATCTTTTGGAAGAAGTTCAAGAAACTTAATCATAAATTCTGTATCAGAAATATTTTCTTCTTCATTGTATTCTTGACCAATACAATTATTATTCAAAATTTCTTGCTCTGGTTGAGTTTTTATATACGCAGCCCACATAAGACATCCAACGTAAAATCCTAAATTATTATTAAACATCTCAAGCATTTTTTTGTAATATTGTCTGAATTTCATTTTCTTTTGTGAAAGATTTTTGAAACGGTTGATATCCATATATAAATATTCAACAGTTCCTCTGAATGTTAAAATAAACGGTGCAAAACCAGGGTCAAACTCTAATCCTGACATATTTTCTCCTTAAAGTTATTTATACTATTTTAGTTTAATGATTAGAATTAGTCAACGTTGAGAAAATGTTTTCAGACTAAAGACTCAAACTATTTTATTCATATTCATTTATTCATTTTAATTATAGTAAATTAGAATTTCAGTCCAAATACTTAAATTTATCATTTACTTTAATTAATTTATTTTTAAAACTATAATAATTCTATGGAAAAGAGTTTTACAAAAATATTTTGGCAAGCAATTATCGTCGGATTACTTACAGGATTAATTGTCGTAACATTCAGACTCGGAATAGAAAACTTATTCAGCTTTATTATGGCAAAATTCTATTCAACGCCACTTTTATTTTTGACCATAACTACTTTGGGCGGATTACTGGCAGGGCTCTTAGTTTACAAACTGGCACCAGAAACCTCTGGCAGTGGAATTCCTTACGTAAAAATGTCACTTTTGAGAAGTGGAAAATTAATCAGAATCCGCACAATTTTTGTTAAATTTTTTGCAGGTGTAATTGGTATAGGAACGGGACTTTCGCTTGGCAGAGAAGGTCCTAGTGTTCAACTTGGCGCAGGCGCAGGCTCATTTGTAGGTAAACTATTTAAACTAAGCGGAAACAACCGCGATAAATTGATAGCGTCAGGCGCAGGTGCCGCTATCGGTGCGACTTTTAATGCGCCAATCGCAGGCACATTATTTGTTTTGGAAGAACTTATTCATAAATTTACGCCTTCAATGCTTTTTCCAACACTCGTTGCGACAGTAACTTCCGCAAGCATTGCAAGATATTTTCTTGGCGCAAATCCTGCATTTAATATTTCAATTCCCGCAATAAGCATAAATCCATCCGTTGTAATTGTTTGCATAATTTTAGGCTTAATATCAGGAGTTTTGGGAGTTTTATTTTCAAAAACCATTTTCTTTTTAAATGGAAAGTTCTCTAAAATCAAACTTCCTAACTACTGCAAGCCTGCTCTTGCCGGTTTAATTACAGGTTTAACAGGTTTAGCACTTCCTTACATTTTATCATCAGGTAACGGCTCTGTTGAAAAACTCTTACTGAACGATTTTCCGATAGCTTTAGTTTGTATAATTTTTCTTGCAAAATTCATAATCACTCCGATTTGTTTCGCATCAGGCGCAGCAGGCGGAATATTTTTACCAATGTTAATGTTAGGGTCTTTCCTAGGCTACATTACAGGATATTTCGCTAACGATTTTGGAGCAAGCGTAAATCTTACAGCTATTGCATCTCTCGGTATGGCAGGATTTTTGTCATCTGTTGCCAGAACTCCGCTAACAGCAGTCGTTATGGTGTTTGAAATGACAGGCGGTTATGAATGTATTTTACCGCTTATGTTAGTTTCTGCAATAGCTGATTTAACAGCGGAAAAGCTTAACCACAAACCAATTTATGCAAAACTCGTAGTTAATCAATACAAAAATGCAGATGTTAATCTGTCCGACACAACAACCGTACAAGATATAATGACACAAAACGTAAGAACTTTTAAAAACAATGCTAAAATTGAAGATATACTTAAGGTAATGGAGCAGGAAAGACATAATGCGTATCCAATTTGCGATAAAAAAGGCAAATTATCTGGAATAATCACCAAATCTGACATTGAAGACGTTTTAGTCGATATCAAAATGAAATCGATTACCGTAAGCAGAATTTTAGACACAAATCCTGTTACTGTATATCCTGATGATAACTTGTACACAGCATACTATCGCCTGCATGAAAACTCCACAGAGTGGGCAATTGTCATTGACAGAAAACAAAAAGTTCTTGGAATTGTAACGCGAAAAGATATTATTAAAAACTAAATCTTTTGCGCTGCAATTGCTTTATAGAAGCTGATATAATCTACCATGCAATCAAATTCCGTAGAATAAACCAATTTGTTTACAGTCAACAAATTTTCTTCCATTTGATTCAAATCCAATTTTGCAATTACGCCTTGTTCAAACTTTTTTTGAGAAAGTTTAAAATCTTTTTGTTCAAGTTCTTGGATTTTCTTTTGTTTAGCAAGCTTCTCTTTATCCATATTAACTGAAACCAAAGAGTCATTTACTTCTTGCATAGAAGTCAAATTAATTTTTTCATAGTTTTTCAAGCTTTTTTCGTAAGCAATCTTCTTAGCTTTCAAATTAGCTTTGATTTTACCACCTGCAAACAAAGGTTGCATAATTGAACCACCCAAACCCCAAATCATTTGAGAAGTTGTAAATAAGCTTTCAAAGTGTTTTGCGTTGAATAAAACACCACCACCAAGACTCAAAGTCGGAAGCATTTCTTTTCTTGCAACTTTAACATCAATTCCAGCTTTTTCAAGCATTTTTTCTGCTTTTCTATAGTCTGGTCTTTGCATGATAACATCTGAGCTTACGTATTCGGGAATTGAACCTGAAAAGGCTAATTTTCTATAATCAGTTCGTTTGTATTCTTCAATATTATTAGGACTGTCACCAATCAAAACTGCCAATTGGTGAAGCAGTTTTGTTCTTTCTTTTTTCAAATCCGTTAAATCAGCAACACCTGAAATATACGCCTTATTTGCTTTTACAAGGTCAGAAGTTGAAATAATACCTTCAGCATTACTTACAGACATGATTTCGAAAATTTCTTTTCTTAGTTTTACAATGTCTTCTTGCAAGTCAATCATAGCATCCATTTTAACAATATTTATATAAACACTTCCAACTGCTGATACAATTGAAATGTAAGCAGATTGTTCGTCCAAAATAGACGCTTCATAAAGCTTTCTTACGGCAGTAGTTTTGTTGTGATTTTTGCCAAACAAATCAAGTTCATAGTTAGCAACAAGAGGTAATGCAAATCCGCCTGAAGATGGACCTATAAACTTGCCATATCCAGGAAAAAATCCTGCTTGAATACTTGGAAGTTCACCGGCTCTTTGCATTGCAATATTTTGATAATATTCATCAATCGTCAATGTTGCCATTTTTAAGTCTTTGTTATTTTCAACAGCTTTAACAATATAATCGTTCAGATATTCGTCATTAAATTGTGCCCACCAACCAAGATTAACGTATTCATACTTATTTTTGGTTGGTTTAACCTTGTCAACTTTCTTCTTTTTGTTTTTATCGACAGATTGTTCTGCACCGGCTTTCAAAACGGTTTTTTGCGCTGCTAGGACAGGCACTGCATTTCCAACTGTCAATGACATTAATATAGCCAGTGATAATAACTTTTTCATATTTTATTCTCTTTCTAAAATTAAAGCTTTTGATTTATTACATGAAATAATAGCACAAGTGTGTTGCAAATGCAACATGTTGTAAAAATAACATACTTCAAATAGAGAATTAATTTTATATTTATGGTTTTTGTTGAAAAACTTTGCCCAATCAACATTCCAGATATTTTCAGAAACATTTAAATATTACATTTTGTTACAAAAACGCAATTTTTAAACAGGAAAATACTTTATATCCATGTGTAGTAAAACTTTGGAGTGTTGTATGGTTAATTCTTATGGTATGAATACTTACCCACAAATGAATTATAATCAGGGGTTTAATCAAAATATACAGCCACAGCAAAATCGCAGTAGCGGTTTCGGCTCTGTTATCGGAACTGCGGTTGTTGGTGGAGCAGTCGGTGGGGCTATCGGCTACTTAAAAAATAGACATCCTGTAGATAAAAACGGCGTTGCATCAGACTCGTTTGCCAAACAAGCATTTGAAAATCACGTTAGCAAGAATATGTCCAGTGACGGTAAAGAATTTTTTAAACAATTGAAAACAGTTACAAAAGGCTTAGAAAAAGTAAAAGACGTAGAAGGCATGAAAAAACTTTTGAATGATAATAAGAAAGTTTTTGCAGTTAGCGGAATGTCTTTAGACACATATTTGAGTTCACTAACGCCTGATAACATTCAAGAAAGCAAAAAAGTATTACAAGAACAAATAGAGAAGAGAAACATGACAAACTATCAAACTTTTAAGAATTTAACGGAAAAATGTTGGAACAAAGAAAAGAAATGTTTCACTAAACCTGATGAAGTTGAGCAAAAAATCTTTGATGTAATCAAAAACACAAAGACAAAAGGTCAATGGAAAAAAGCACTTAAGTATGGTGGTGTAACTGCCGGTGTTATGGGAGCTTTGACGTTGGGGTATAAAATGATGACGTCAAACTAATATCTATGTGATTTTTGCAAAATGAAGTTTTGGTTGAATGGAAAATTGAAAATGGAAAGTGGAAAATTGTTTAAAAGAATTTCCAATTAACATTTGTGTATTTATAGAAGTAGGTCAGGCAATGCCTGACAATAATTATTTTCCACTTTCCATTTTCAATTTTCCATTTTCAATTTCTCACCATCTCAGGTATTTCGCTGTTTCCCAAACACAAAAAGCCCGACTTTACTTTAATTGCTGTTTATGGTCTAATGGGAATTGATAGGAGAGATTATGAAAACAGAAGAAAGAACATTTGTTGCCATCAAACCAGATGGTGTGAAAAGAGGATTAATCGGTAAAATTCTTGAAAGATTTGAAAACAAAGGTTTCAAGATTGTTGCAATGAAATTGCTTCAAGTAACACCTGAAATTGCAGCAAAACATTATGAAGAACACCATGGCAAACCATTCTACAACAGATTAGTACACTACATCACAAGCGGTCCAATCGTTGCAATGGTAATCGAAGGCTACGAAGCAGTTGAAAGCGTACGCCACATGGTAGGTGCTACAAGCCCTCTAAAAGCTGATATGGGTACAATCAGAGCAGATTTTGCACAAGTTATGGAATACAACATTGTTCACGCTTCTGATTCATTAGAAAGTGCTCAAAGAGAAATCGGTATTTACTTTAAGCCGGAAGAAATCTTTGATAACTGGCAATCAATGCTTGAAATGATTACTTACGAAGAAGAACGCTTTCAAGGCTAGTGCTATGCGCTATCTTAGTTAAAAATTAAGTTCCCCCTCGCCCCTTGTGGGAGAGGGTTGGGGTGAGGGGTAAAAAATGGTATCAGTATTTGACAATTTTAATTATGAACTAATTCACGTTGATAAAAACACCGGCGCAAGAGCGGGTATTTTGCATACTCCGCACGGTGATATTGAAACACCTATATTTATGCCTGTTGGCACAAATTCAACAGTTAAATTGGTTACTAATAATAATTTGTATGATACAGGTGCACAGATTATTTTAGGAAATTCGTATCACCTCTATTTAAGAGCAGGTCACAAATTAATTGAGAAATTCGGCGGAATTCACGGTTGGATGAATTGGAATAAACCTGTTCTAACTGATTCAGGCGGATTTCAAGTGTTTTCTTTGGCACATTTGAGAAAAATCTCGGAAGAAGGCGTTGAATTCCGCGACCCTAAAGACGGTAAAAAGCACTTTATAAGCCCTGAAATTTCAATGGAAATTCAACAGGCAATCGGCGCAGATATTATCATGGCGTTTGATTGGTGCGCACCGTTCCCTTGTGATTATAAAACTGCAAAAGAGGCAATGGAAAGAACTCACAGATGGCTTGAAAGATGTGTTAAAGCTAAAACGTCAACAAATCAAGCTTTGTTCCCAATTTGTCAGGGTGCTTTTTATGATGATTTGAGAAAAGAAAGTGCTGCATTTGTTTCTTCAATTGATGCAGTAGGATACGCTATTGGTGGTTTGAGCGTTGGTGAAGATAAAGAAACAATGAACCATTTTGTTGAATTAACCGCGCCGCTTCTTCCACATAACAAACCTCGCTATTTGATGGGTGTCGGAACCCCTGAAGATTTATTAGACGGAATTAAACGCGGTGTTGATATGTTTGACTGTGTGCTTCCTACAAGAAATGCACGCCACGGCTCATTCTTCACCTGGGATGGTAAAAAACAAATTAAAAATGCTCAATATCAAGAAGATCCAAGACCTTTGGACGAAAATTGTGATTGTTACGCTTGCAAAAACCACTCAAGAGCTTATTTAAGACATCTGTACAAATGTAATGAAGGTACGGGACAAGCTTTAATGTCTATTCATAATATTAAATTCTTGATTGATTTTGCAAAAAAATCAAGACAAGCGATTTTGGAAGACAGATTTGAAGAATTTTTTAATGAACATTATCAAAGAGTGTTGGGATAATTTGTATTAGCATATTGCAATGACTTATCAAAACAAAAATAAAAGTTAATAGTGCAAAAAATTGCACCCTATTTTCTTTTTTTGTTATCGTCAGGCAGTGCCTGACCTACAAACTAAGCCAAAAATTCACTCGGAATTATAACATCTTCATAGACATTAGTTAGATTATCTTCAACATTACTTTTTGTTGAATTTAGCACTCCTGCCTTTTCAAATTCTTTATTTGCAACAAACACTCTATCGCCAATAATCGCAATATCATCATTTGTTTTTACATCTTTAAATTTTCCAAGAATTGACACAAATTTTTCATCCGAGATATTACATTTCGTACTTAGAACATTACACATCGTCGCATAAACTTCATTACTTGTAACATCAGAGTACGGGTCACAAAAAGCTATTTCACGACCGCCAAGAACAAGAGCCTTTACTTCACCATATTTATCCTGAAAACCCTTAACCAAACGCTCAAAAGCTTCTGCAAAATTCCTTGAATTAAAACCTTCCGGCTTAATATGTCCAAATAAATTCATTTTGCCGGCATTTATATCAAAACCTGAGCAGGTATGAAACCCTGTTGAAAAGATACTCTCAGCAACTTTTGCATCATTAATCGTATAACGCATATTTGCTCCAACTTCGACTGCGGAAGTTTTGCATTGTCTCAAAATCGGCTCAATAGATTTCACAAAACTTATTTTCATAAATTACCTTCTGACTTTTATAAAACCTATAAAAACAAAATTTGCTATCTAAATAATTTCATCTTTTCATCCGCCTTTTACTCTGCTATAATCATTTTATGGATAATGATATCGAGGCTTTACAAAATATTTTAAAAAAAGACCCTTCAAATTTTCAAGCAAGAAGAGAACTTTCAATTTTGCTTGTGAATAATGGTTTTAACGAGGAAGCAGAAGGAAATTTGAGATACTTAATTAAGTATTTTCCGGACGATGCCGAACTATATTACAATTTGGGCATTGTCTACGAAAAACTTAAAAATTTTGAAAAAGCTCGCGATTGTTACCAAAAAGCAGTTGAACTTTCTCCGCAGGAAGATTTTTATTATAATTTAGGCGATGTTTTAGTTGAATTAAAAGAGTGGGATGAAGCTATTTTAGCGTTTCACAAAGTGCTTGAAACAGACCAAAATGATGGAAACAGCTATTTTAATTTAGGGCTTTGTTATTTTTATAAAGAAGAAAAAAATCTTGCTACAGACTGTTTTCAAAAAGCCGTATCAATCAATCCGAACGATGTTTATGCGTATTTTTATTTGGGCTATATTTATCAAAATGACGGCTTAACTAATTTTGCAATCGAAAGTTACAAAAAAGTGCTTGAAATTTCTCCTGATTATAGTTGGGCGTATTTTAACCTTGGTTCAATCGCTTATAAATCTGGCAATATAGAAGAAGCCAAAGAGTATTTATACAAAACAATTGAGCATAACTCAAATGATATTGAGGCGTATAAACTTCTTACAAAAATTTGCTTGAGTGAGGGTAACGCCGAAGAAATTCTTGAAACTCTTCATACAAGATTAGAAAAAGAAGCAAACGGTGATTTGTATTATTGCCTTGCTCGTGTTTATAAATTTATCGGTGAAGCTGAAGAATATTATAATGCATTAAAATCAGCGTTAGCAAATCCTTATACACTTACATTTCCTAAAAATATCGTTAAAAGTGAGTTTGAAATAATCGAAAACAAACTCGGACATCACGAAGAAATTGAACCTGAAGCGGAAATTCCTCAATATGAAAATGAAGAAGACGAGGAAGAAACAGTGGATGATGAAAGCGAAGAAAATGAAGAAGAAACTTCTGATGAAGAAATAGAAGAAGATGAATCGGAAGAAGATTTTGAAGACGAAGATGAAATTGATGGAGAAGACGAGGAAGAAAGCGAGTCTGACGATGATTACAACGAATTAGATGATGCAGAAGACTCTGATGATGAAGAAGATTTAGACGAATATTCAGAAGATACAGATGATGAGTCGGAAGAAGATTTTGAAGATAATGAAGATGATGAAACGGATGATGACGAGGAATAGGGTATGTTATCAAAGATTTCAATAAAAAATTACATATTAATAGATGAACTGGAAGTAGATTTAGCAGAAGGTTTGAATATTATTACAGGTGAAACGGGTGCCGGTAAAAGTATTTTAATCAACGCAATTGATATAGCTTTTGGTGCAAAAGCAGGAAAAGAAGTTATTAAAACAGGCGCAGAAAAAGCTGTAATAGAAATTACGATTTTAAATAAAAAACAAGATTTAACCGTGCTTTTTGATGAATATGGAATAGATAATTTAGGCGAAGAGATTATTTTATCTCGTGAAATTACTCAAACTGCTTCGCGTTCAAGGGTTAACGGTTGTTTAGTTAATCAAGAATTTATGCGTCATTTTAGAGAGTTATTTTTGGATATACATTCACAACATCAAACGTATTCTTTTTTACAGCCTAAATATCATATTGTTTTATTGGATTCTTATGCAAAAAATACTTGCGGAAAAATGTTGGATGAATACAGAAAAGAATTTTCTAATTATAAAGATATGATTTCAAAACTTGATGAACTTAAAAATTCTGCGGATAAAACAGAAGAACAAATTGATTTTTTAAAGTTTCAAGTTAATGAAATTGAAGAAGCGCAAATTCAATCAGAGCAAGAAGATGAAGAACTTAATAACGAACTTTCTATTTTAGAAAATGTTGAAAAATTAAAAGACCTTACAGGCTCTTCTTATTGGTCAATTTCAGGCGATGATGGTGCGATAATGGACGCTTTGATGCAAATAAAAATGAATTTGTCGAAAGCATCAGGCATGGATAATTCATTAGAAAACGTTGAAAGTAACTTAATTAGCGCGATTGAAACTTTAAAAGATGTTTCGAGCGAATTAAGAGAATATTCTTCACGTCTTGATAATGATGAAGAGCGCATAAATACAATTCAAGAACGATTATTTTTATTGGATAAATTAAAGCGCAAATACGGCGGAAGTTTAGCTAAAGTAATGGAACAAGGCGAAAAGTTGCGTCAAGAACTCGAAGGAATTGAGTTTTCAACACAAAATATTGAAGAATTGGAAGTTGAAATTTCTAATAAAAAATTACAACTAGAAAAAATGGCAAATGAGATTTCGGCTGAGAGAAAAAATTATGCAAAAGTTTTATCTTCTCTTATTGTTGAAAAGCTTGAAAAATTAGAGCTTCCAAAGGTTAAATTTGATATAAGTTTTGAAAAAACAGAACTTACAATTAACGGATGTGATAAAGTTGAATTTTTGATTTCCACAAACATTTCAGAAGGCTTAAAACCGCTCGCTAAGGTTGCTTCAGGCGGTGAAATTTCAAGAGTAATGCTTGCGATTAAAACAATTTTTGCTCAATCTGATAATATTGATACAGTTATTTTTGATGAAATTGATACGGGAATTTCAGGCAAGACTTCACAAGCCGTAGCTGATGAAGTCAAAGAACTTTCTAAATATATGCAAATCATTATGATTACGCACCAAGCAATTATTGCATCTAAATCCGATAAACATTTTTATGTAAGAAAAACACAAGACGGCACTACAAGCGTTGATATTTCAGTTCTTGAGGGAGATAGAAAATTAAACGCGATTGCTGAACTTGCTGGCGGTGAAGTTACGGAAGAATCATTGAAATTTGCACAAACGTTGATGGGGTAGATTTTTTGTTGGGCTGAAAGCCCAACCTACAGTTTTAATGGAAAAATTTTTTATTTATGCCACCCTCATCAGGGTGATAAATATTACATAATTCAAACCAATTGTAAACTTTTATTACAAACATTCTTTAAAACAGTCAATTTTTAATTCTCAAAAAACTTCATGTATATAAGGGAATTAAAATTAGGTTACACACAATGAGGATAATTATAAGCTATCCCAAGTTTATGATGTCCGAAGAAAAAGGCGGTTTTTATGGCTGGATACGATATTAATAGTATTAATGCACTTGGTAGTGATCCAATGTTTTTGGCAGCATTACAAGCATATAATCCAAATTTTATGGGAACGCAACAAGTTCAAGCAACTCAGACTCCCCAAACAGTAACCACTCCACAAGTTGCGACAACTCAAACACAAGCATTACCAAAAGCTGATTATTCAGAAGGCTCTGATTCCAGCACAGGCATGGTTTTAGGACTGGGTGCAGTTGCAGCAGGCGCAGCAACTTTAATCTATGCTGCTAAAAAAGGTAATGGCGAAGGATTTATTAAAGGATTTAAAAATATATTCAAATCCAAAGATGCCGTAAAAGAAGTAGCTGAAGCAGTAACAGGTGGAGCTAAGAAAACAGCACCGCTTGAAAAAATAAGAGTAATGATGAAAGGAGGAAAACCTGTATATTATATTCCAGGAAAAACAACAACAGCAAAAAATGCCACAGAAATTCAAAACTTAATCAACAATAACAGTGAATTGAAAAAATTAACAGGACTTAGATTCCGAACAGGTGAAACTAATATTACAGCAGGTACATTCCGAATAAAATCCGGTAGTCAAGAATATAGTATTACTTTTGATGGCAAAAAAGTAACAAACATTGAACAATTAACAGGTAAAGGTAAAGGAAATATCACAGACCAATACATAAATAAAGATGGTAAATTCTTAGATAAATTCAAAGATGATGCAATGCAAGAAAAAGCAGATACATTCAGCGAACGTTTGAATAAAATCTTGCAAGGTGATTTTGCAGAAATCAGTAGCAAAGAAACTAACTTAAGTAACTTTACGTACACTACAAAAATGGGCGATAGTACAGCTAAGATTACAAGAAAACAAATTTCAACACACGGAGCGCCTAAGGATAATATCACAATCAATGAATTGACAACACTTAAAGAATTTAAAGCAGATGATGATGCAGTATTAGCTTATGTTAGAACAGCTCGTGAAAGTGGAAATAATGTAGATTCTATTATAGGTAAAGATTTCTTGAAAAATGGAAAATTACCTGACGGATATAAGGTTCATGAATTTACAATAAAAGATCTGAAGCACCCAGTTAAGATTGTTGATGGAAAAGTTGACAGCATTTATATTGATGGAAAATGGCATAAAAAAGGTTCTGAAAAATGCGAAGCTTACTTGGAAAGAGGCAATCGTGCAGAAGTTATAGAAAAAAGAATTACTAAAAAGTTGAAAAATAATGCAATTCCTGATGGTGCAACAATTATCGCAGTATAAATTCTCTCCTTTCTCTCATATATACCCTCGAATATTCGAGGGTTTTTTGTTAGCAAAAATTATATGATATTTATCACCCTCATCAGTGCTCCGCCCAGCTTCTCCCCTCCAAGGGAGAAGCCATCAAATGCGCCCATTTAGCGTATATCATTGCTTCGCCCTTGAGGGAAGAAGCTGGGCGGAGCACTGATAAGGGTGGCATAGAAATATTAATGGTGCAAAAAATTGCACCCTATAATTACCAAATAAAATAAAGTTCAATCTTAAACATACTTTATAAAAAAAGTAGTAAACCTTTCAGCTCAACTAAAAGTATTTTATTATTAATTTTTGTAAAAATAAACTTTATCAACTAGCAAAAAATCTATTTACAGGTTTTCTACAAAATATGAAAATTTTATTAAACACTACATATAACAATTACAACACAAATTTTACCAGCAGAAAACCTTCCATTACAAAAGAAGAACTTGCACGCCTAATTGATAAAGGATACAGTGTTACAGAGATTGGAAATTTATATGGAAAAACACAGTCCTGGGCATCTACTACAATAAAAAAACATGGTTTAAAATCTTTACATAATAGGGCTATTGATAAACTTTCAACTTGTATTAGGGAACTTATTATAAATGGCAAAACAATAAAAGAAATCAGTGAATTATTCAATCTATCACGACATAGTGTTTATGATACTGCAATCAAAGTTATTGGCAAAGAAAAACTTGCGGAATTAAAAACTCTAGGCAAACAAAATAAAGTTCAACAAGAATCTGAAAAATTAAAAAATAAAATCATTAATAATCAAGATACAAAAGATATTTTTGAAAATGTAAGCGGATGTAAAAAAGAATTAAAATTGGCAGAAAGCCAAATAAAAAAAGAACTTAGAAGAGAAAATATGTCTGTTATTGTAAATCAAGCTTTGGATTTAATAAAAAAAGGCAGAAAATTCACTGAAGCTGCAAGAGAAATAGGAATCCCGGGAGCAACAATACTAACATATACAGATAAAAAAGCTTTAAAAGAAGCCCGAATAGAAGGTCAAAAATATAAATTAGCAGTTATAAAAGATTATATAAATAAAGGTTATACCGTAAGACAAATTGCTAAAGAACTCAATTGTTCTGAAGAAACAGTTTACGCCAATATGGGAAGAAAATATCGTTCTCATTGGAAAAAAGACCAAATGAAAATAAGAATAAAAAATATACTTAAATACAAGCTTCAAGGTTTAAAAAATAAAGAAATTGCTAGTAAACTAAACCTTTCAGAAGACACTATACAACGTGCATTAAAAAATTTAAGCAATTAGCGTTCAATAAAAACTTTAACATTTCTCTTTGTTTGGGTTAAAATTAGGGGTAATTCAAGAAATTAAGCTAGAGGAGAAATAGTTATGATAATGTTAGCGGTTGCTTTGTTAATGAGTATGGTTTTATGCTTGTTATTTGGCGTACCTTATATAGATTTTTTGAAAAAGAAAACAATTGGTCAATATATTCTTGATGTTGCACCTGAGGCTCACGCTAAAAAAGCAGGAACTCCTACAACAGGTGGTGTTTTTATTATTTTAGCTATAATTATTGCTTCTATTATAACTCTTCTTATGGCACAACAGATGGATAATTCGGCTTGGATTATTATTATAACTCTTTTGTTTATGGCATTAGCAGGTTTTCAAGATGATTATTTAAAGATTAAAGGTCATGAAAATAAAGGTTTAAGCCCAAGAGGAAAACTTGTCAGACAAATTTTGATTGCTCTTATTCCCACAATTTATGCAATGCAAACTTATGGAACAGTTATCACTCTTGGTTCTATGGATTTTGATTTAAGATTTATGTATCCTATTTTTACAGTTTTTGTTGTAACAGGTGCTTCAAATGCTTATAATTTAACGGATGGTTTAGACGGACTTGCTGCTTCTACAGGTATTCCTGCATTTTTGGCTTGCGGAATTATTGCATATTATGGCGGTCATAGTGCTTCTGCAATTGTAGCTGCGACTGTAATTGGCGCATTAATCGGATTTTTAAAATACAATAAACCAAAAGCGCAAGTATTTATGGGTGATACAGGTTCTTTGGCTTTAGGCGGTTTATTGGGAACTTTGGCAGTGATTGGAAGATGTGAACTTTTACTTGCATTGTTCGGTGGAGTTTTTGTAATGGAAACTTTATCAGTAATTTTGCAAGTAACAAGCTATAAATTGACAGGTAAAAGAATTTTTAAAATGTCACCAATTCATCATCATTTTGAACTTTGCGGACATTCAGAAATAAGAATTGTAAAAGAGTTTACGTTAGTTGCGTTTATTCTTTCAGCAATTGCTGTTGTGTTGAATTTTATTTTGTAATAAAATAATTTTCCATTTTCCATTATCCATTTTCAATTTGGAATGTTATACAAATCAAATAATGTGTAAAAACTAGTCTATACGTAGTATTTTTTGTAAATTTTTATAAAAATCGTATATACTTTTCTTGCTAATTTGAAAACACATGATAATATTGTACTTAAGATATGAATATTAGTATTAATAGTACAAATTTCAATGCCAAGATACAATTTGACAATCCCAAGCCGAAAGTTTTAACAAGAACATACTCAAACAATAACAAGGCTTGCTTTGTCAAAAGTAGGAAATCTTTTTCGCTAAAAATGCTAAAACAATTTATATCTGATGCAGGTGTATTTATAGAAAAATTAAAAACAATAAAATCTAGTGTAAAACTACCCTCATAAATGGGGAAAAGAAAGGAAAAAAGATGAAAATTAATGCAATTAGTGCAACAATGTTTGCTAGTAGACAAGGTATTGCAAAGAAAGCTGTAGCAACAACTTTTGCAACAGCAGGTTCAGCTTTAGCTGCTGATACATTTGTAAAAGGTCTTTCAAAACCTGTTAAAGAAACAGATGATATCATTAGAGCTAATGATTCAGACCAAGACAATCCAAGTGATTACTTATCAGATAATTGCTGTAACTAATAATGATAACAAGGATTGAAACAAATACAAATTATAATTATTACAAGAGAGGGCAGAGCTTTAGAGCTTCTGCCTCTTTTGCAAATAAAAGCGTTAATACAGCTTATAAAAGTATTGACGTAAATTCTGCTGATTTTATCAAATATGTATTTAAAAAAATAAAAAACATGTGCAATAGTCCGTTTGAAATCAATGTTGAATCAGGAAAGATTATGGATATTGTAAATTCAAATGAACCACATATTTTTATTATGAATCATACACGACAACAGCCAAAAGACATCAATGGAGCAATGTTTTTTAATTCGCTTTTGTATAGAGAATACATTTACCAAAACAAAGCAAATGATTGTCCAAGAAGTAAAGTATTTGCAGGTGAAGGCTTCCTAAAACGTTCTAACATGCCGGACGAACTTGAATTTATGGGTGTTATACCGATTAATGCTAAAGCAGAAAACAAAAATGCAAAGGAAAAAAACAGAGAAACTATTCAAAATATTGTGAATGAACTTTCTGAAGGAAAAATCAATTTCTTTATTTATCCTGAAGGTGCAATGGCAATTGTACCGTTTCTGCCTTTAAAATACAAATTTCAACCAGGAGTTTCCGCAATAATAAAAAGAGTCTTGGAAAAGCGTGATAGCATAGACGTCATACCTTTGACATTTGCGCATGACAAAACCGGAAGTGCAATCCATATTGGAGAAGCTGTCAAGTTTTCTAAAAAAAATGATCAATACTATACGAACAAAGGAAATTCGGATTCAAAATTTTTTGATAAAAAATTTGAAAATTTTTATAAAGACAAAGACGAAATTTTGTTAACCAATAATGGTCAACCTGTAAAAACAGATGATGTCGTTCCTTTCATATCAGGTGTTTTAAGTGAAAATTTAGACTGTTGTATTAAAGAAGCCAAAAATGACCTTAAGCATAGTAATGGAAAGGTTTATTTGATATGACGCTTCGCTCTCAATTAATGGCATATCGTTACAAAGCCGAATACAATTCCCTACTTTGGTTAAACAAAAACAACAAAAAAGCTCAAAAATACAAGGAAGACGGATTAAATATTTTGCGCCAAAAAGTTGATAATCTTCCTGACGAAATAGCTTTTCGTCCAAAATTTTTGAAAGAATCATATTGTGTAAAAGCTTTCAACAAACTGTACCTTTTTATTTCAAAAAATAATCTCAATAAACCAATATCGGAACGTTTTGACTCCTTATTCCATGAAGTCGGACACTGGTTGCATTTTCAAGATTTGCCGACAAAAAAAGAAAGAAAATCTATTTGGGCAACAGTCGATAAAAATGAAATTGAAAACAATGTTTCTAAGCGAGCAATTCAAAATAATGAAGGTTTGGAATTCGTTGCAGAAGTATTTAAAGGACTTGTAAAGGGTCAAAAATTCAATAATTACATAATGGAAACATACAAACGTTTGCATGGACCAAAAGTTAAAACTACCTAAATATTTTTATCTACAACAACCTTATGCAAGCCACGTGGGTGGTCAACATTACGTTTTAATTTTAAAGCTATTTCCAAAGCCAACTGCTGACAAATCAAAACATCCGCAAACATTTGTTGAATTTCGTTTTCACAAACAATGTTTATATTATAATCAGGCTTAATTTCGTCAGAACAAGGACCGATAATAACAAGTTTTGGATTATAATCAGCTTTGATTTTTTGAAGATTTGAAACGGAACGTTTTGAAATTTCATCGACTGCAATATAAATTAATGCACCTTTATTATTGAACACCGCAACATGCCCGTGCATAAATTCGCCCAAAATTGCTGCGCTTATATTTTTGTAAGAAGTTTCTTTAATCTTCAAACAAGCTTCTTTCGCTAAAGAATACGAAATTCCGTCCGCCGTGATTACAATAAGATTTTCCTTTGACAAATAATTTGCAAGTTCTTTTATATCATTACGTCTTGCTAAAGCTTTTTCTATAATAATCGGAAGGCTAAACAATGATTTTTTATATTCATTTGTTGCTTCCAGCCCATGAACATTTTCAACAAGTTTTAATGAAATTAAAATCAAACATAACATTTGTGATGTAAAAGATTTTGTTGCAGCAATACCTTGTTCAATACCTGCATAGCAAGCAACTTTGTAATCACACATTTTCCAAATTGTTGAGTCTTCATTGTTTGTAATACAAAGTGTCGGCAAGTTTGAAAGCGATTTAACTTTTTCCACAGATTTAAGCGTATCACTTGTTTCGCCGGATTGAGTGATAAAAATATAAAGCGTATTTTTATCATGCGGAATAACATTTTTTAGCAAAAATTCGCTAGAATAAATTGCACGCGATTCTATCTTAGAAATTTTTTCCAACAAATCGACAGCAAATCTTGCGCAATGATAAGAAGAACCACTCGCAACAAGAACAATTTTTGTAATATTTTGTGGTAAATCCAGCTTCAATTCACCTGTTTCAGAGTTAATGTATTTCATCAGGATGTAAGGAATAATCTTAGCTTGTTCAGCTATTTCTAATTCCATGTTTGTTTTTGGTTTCTTGTTAAACATTGCTCTCCTTGTCATTTATCAGATGCATCAAACAAGCCTTGCGCGTTCCCTCCCGAGAGAGAGGGTAGAATTTCAAGTTAAGCTGTGCAAAACTTAGAAATTCAGGTTAGGGTTGTTTTTAGTTATTGTTGGGCTGAAAGCCCAACCTACATTTAGATTGCTTTATCACCACCCTTATTTTAACATATTGGTGACGAAGATGCCATACAAACAACCTCATTTATTCCATGTTTTTTCAAAATCTTAATCATTTCTTCAAACGTAGCACCCGTTGTACAAATATCGTCCAAAATCAAAACGGGTTTCTTTAAATCTTTTGAAGTATCAATTTCAAACGCTTCATGCAAATTCATAAGTCTTTCCTTGCGTGTAAGCTTGTATTGAGGTTTTGTATCTTTGACCCTCTTTATCAATTCGAAATTTGGTGTCAAATTCGCCATTTTGCAAAATTCTTCTGCTACTAATTCCATATGATTGTATTTTCGTTTTTTCATACGATTTAAGTGCAAAGGTACTGCAACTACCTGAAAATCACGTTTATCCTCCAGTTTTTCCCAATATTCATACATAAATTTTGCTAAATAATACGCCAATTCTCTTTGGTTATGATATTTTAGACCTCTAATCAGCTTTTGCAAATTCTTGTCATAGCTTCCAACACAAAAAATATTTACACCCTCTATTATTCGCTCCGCCCTGATATCATTAAATGACAATGAGTCATAGCATTTTGGACACATTTTTAGCGAATATTTGGAAGAGGAGCAGAAATAACATTTTTTTCTATAAATTAAATCTAAAAGAGAAAGTAGAAATTTTTTCATGAGATTTATTATAACATGATTAATACCCACCCGCATTTGTAAAGCTCAGCATAGATTTACTAACAACTGCAACATCCCTAACAAGGGCTGTAGGTTGGGATTTCAGCCCAACAACATAGCAAATCCTTTAACATGTCTTAATAAACCAAGCAAAAATAGCAATTTTTTGCTATTTTTATACTTTATATAAATGTAGCAGGTTTAGAAGGTAATATTGTGACGATTCAAAATCATTACAGTTTCATAAGCAATCCAAATTATTCTCAAGTAAATTTCCGAGAAACGCCAACTCCTGCGCCAATTTTAGCTAAACCCATTAACACCGTAGAAAACGCTATTAACAATACGGTTGACACTTTTGTTAAACAACCAGAGGATGAAGAAAAGAAAAAATCTAATAAAACCGCTATTACTGTAGGTAGTACCGTACTTGTTTTGACAGGTTTGGTTGCACTTTTAAACCCTAAATTTTCAGGGAAATTGGTTAATAAGATGAAAACCATGTCATCAGAAGCCAACGCTAAATTAGAAAAAAACAAAGGCAATTTTGTCAAAACCAAATTTTATAAAGCAAGCGAAAAAACTTTAGGCAAAGTTGCTGACTTTTTGCAATTCACAAATACAATGAACGGCTGGAAAGACATCGGTTTCAAAAAACTTTGTACTGAAACTAAAGGCGTTAAAACAGTTATGACAAAACCACATAATGTTATCACTAAGTGGTTTGATTCATTAGGCAGGCATACTGTTTTTGGCAAATATAACAGTGCAAATAAAAAGCTGGATGAATTGAACGGTTTAATCAAATTATATAAAGACAAACTTCCTATTTCCGAACAAAGAAAACTTGAAACAAAATTAAACGAAATTAAATCTACAAGTGAATATTTTTCTAAAAATCAAACAATTTCACGTCTTAATAATCAAGAAAAAGTGATGTCAAATTTGGAAAAAGATTTTTACGCCAAAACAAAAACATATTTTGGTGATATGTGGCATGGCAAAGGAAAACGCAAAGAAACATTCAAAAAAAATATGACTTTTTGGGCTGAAGATATGCTTATGCCTGAAAGAAATAAACTTGAACAAAACGGAATCAAGGTTGTAGATAAAATTATGGGCGACGGTAAAGCTCAAAAAGGCACTTATCACGAAATAATAGAAATCTTAGAACCGCATGTTTCTAAAGAAGAAAAAGCTTTGTTAGAAAAGAATTTAGCCAAAGCTAATAAGAAATTACGAAAAGCAAATCATAGTGAATGTGTAGAATACTTTGACAAAAAACGTGATTTGGTATTAGGTGGCGCACCTACTGATATCATGACCGCTTTATTTGGTCTTGGCATGAGCGGAATTGCAATTGGAACCGCCGACAACAAGGATGAACGTATTTCACGCTCTTTGACAGTTGCTTTCCCTGCAATTGCAGGACTAGGAACTTCAATGGCACTAACTGCAATGTTATTTTCAGGAATTCAAGGTATGATATACGGCTCGCTCGCTTCAATCGGATTAAGTAAAATCGGAAGTACAGCTGATAAAATAGTAACAAAACATAGACATCCTACGGAGGTAAGTAATGCTTAGATTAGTTGAACAAATTGTAAAAATCTTTTATTCAATGTTTCAAGAACCTTGTTATATTAAAGTGGAATGTTATTGTGATAACAATTGACAAATAGTACAAAATAGTAAATAATAAGAATGTAGGATGGCACCTTGAGAAAGTGCCCATGTAGTCCCTACTATGTGAAAAATAATTTTAATGCTATTACTAAATTAACAGATGCTAGTAGTAGCATTATTATTTTATCTATCAACATAGCTCTTACCTCCTTTCATTAGCTTTTGTCCAAGTGTAGATTGTGGCTAAGAAGAAAGTAATGGATTACTTTTACCCTACGTGATAATTTTATAATAGATTTTCTTATTTGTCTACTTTAAATTATTCTTAATATCTTCGACAACTAGCAAAACTTTTTGTTTCAAAGAATCATAATTTTCGTTATTTTCAATGCGATAATCCCAATCGGATACATCATCCAAATCAACTTCTGTAACATCATTTTCTCCAATAAGTTTTCCACCCCTTGCTTCTCGAATTTCTCTATCAGCATCAACTCTTATTGAAATTGCTTGTGCTTTTTTGAAAACTTCGTATTCGTGTTTAATTCTTACATCTGTTACAACAATATCACCTTTTTGAGCAATTATTTTTTCAAGCCAATAATTCGGACTTTGTTGTCTGCCCCAATTTCCCAAATCAATCAAGCCCTGACGATAATCAGCTTTATTGGCTTCAATTTCTTCATAAGTCAAACCGTGCTTTTGCGCGTATTCAATTTTAATAATATCACCCATTGCACAACGTCTGAAATTTGGCATTGCTTCCATCAAAATCTTTGCAGCCGTATCTTTACCCGAATATTGTTTTCCTGAAAAAATTATTAACATGTTAAATCCTTTCTTTTAAGTTAATAAGACCCTCTCTTATACATTTCTCTCAGGAGAAAAAAAAGTATTATTAACTTCTCAAATCTCATCCGGCACCGGATCATATCCACCTTCATTCAACGGATGACATTTTACAATTCTCTTAATTCCCAAAATCCCGCCTCTAAAAACTCCAAAGCGCATTATTGCCTGCTTCATATACTCTGAGCAAGTCGGATAAAACCTGCATCTTGCAGGAGTCAAAGCAGAAATTTTTTGATAAATATTGATTAAAAATAAAATAAATCGTTTAATCATACAAACTCATTTTAACATAAATTTATACTCTAAAAATTAATTTTAATGCTAAAATATGTACAAAGGAGAAATTTATATGAAAAAAATTTTGTTTTCACTAATTGCACTTGGTTTCTGCATAACCTCTGCATCAGCTTATACTTATATTCAAGAAAAAGAAAATATTTTTTATAATCCACAAAACGCAACTTGGGCAAATGTTTCACAAAGTAAAAATGATATCAAATTAAAACACAAACCATTCATCGGCTCCGGCGGTTTTACGGAATATTATTATTCAGACGGCAAACTTGCCATAGGTCCAGAAACTAACATTGAATTTATACATGATGGCGAATTAATCGGAATAAATGTTCAAGATTTGAAATTTTATAAATACATCTTAAAAAACAATAAATTTGAAAAACAATTACTAACTATTGATGAAATTCAAGAACTTTATCCTAACTACAGTATAATCAGGGTTTCTGATTTCAAAAACAATGAAATTACAATTTACAAAAAATTCATGTCAAAGAAAAATATCCTTTTACTTAATGACACAGAAAATTCATTCTACAAATACAACTACAAACCGGCATCAGTTAATCCTGAACGCATTAAACCATTCATCAGATTATCTCGCACAGGAAAAATCGTATTTTCCCACTACGGAGAAGACTCAAAAGAATCACCTGCTTTGAAAATTTTTGTAATAAATGAATTCTAAATAATTTCTTTACCGACAATCGGAGCAATTTGTTTGATTTGTTTGTACAACAAATCATATTGCCATGGATAGAGTGATTGAGCACCGTCACAAACAGCTCTGTCAGGGTCGTGGTGAACTTCAATAATTAACCCATCGCAACCTGCTGCAACTGCTGCTCTTGACATAGGTTCAACTTTATCTCTCAAGCCTGTTGCGTGTGACGGGTCAACAATAATCGGCAAATGGCTTAATTTTTTAATTACAGGAATTGCTGTCAAATCAAGTGTATTTCTTGTATACTTTTCGAATGTTCTGATACCTCTTTCACACAAAATAACTTGATTATTTCCACCTGCCATAATGTATTCAGCAGACATCAACCATTCTTCATAAGTTGAAGATAAACCACGTTTAAGAATTACAGGTTTGTGAGCGTGGCCTAATTCTTTTAGCAAATTGAAGTTTTGCATATTTCTTGCACCAACTTGAAGAATATCTACATATTTTTCAAATAACGGTAATTGAGAAACTTCCATAATCTCAGAAGTCACAGCCATTCCGTGATTGTCTGCAACACTTCTTATAATCTTTAAACCTTCTTCACCTAAACCCTGAAAAGCGTAAGGACTTGTTCTCGGTTTAAATGCACCGCCTCGAATAATTTTAACATTTGATTCTTCCAATTCTTGCGCTGTAGCATCCATTTGGTCATAAGATTCTACTGTGCAAGGACCTGCAATAAGACCTGTATATTTGTCACCAAATTTAACGCCGTTTACTTCTACAACGGTATCTTTACCTTGAGAAGCACGCGCTGCCAGCTTATAATTTGTAGAAAGTTTAATAACTTCGTCAACACCTGATAACAGTTCAAAATCTCTTTGGTCAACTTCTTTTACGCCAATTGCGTGGACAACAGTTCTTGCTTCGCCATGAGAAACTCGCGCTTCAAAGCCCTTTGATTCTAAAAATAATTCAACACGCTTTATATCTTTTTCGGTCGCGTGACTATTCATTACAACTAGCATATTCTTCTTGACCTCCAATTAACGAAATTTTATAATTAAAACATTCTATTCCTATTGTACTTGAAAAATATCTAAACTTAAATTTTTCTATTGTAATAGAACGTTTTTTGTATTAAAATTAGTCTGTAATTACATATTTATGGGGTGTATCAGATGAAATTTGTTGCAAATAAAGACGAGTTATTAAATGGGATTAAAATTGTTGAAAGAGCAACAGTTATTAAGGGAATTCAACCGGTTTTGGCAAATGTTTTGATTGAAACAATCGGCACAAACCAAATTAAACTTACTGCAACAGATTTTGATTTATCTATCGTTACTGTTCTTGATGCAAATATAGAAGTTGAAGGTAAATTTACTCTTCCTGCTAAAAAGCTTGGTGAAATTCTTTCAAGGCTTAATGATGAATTTATTCACTTGGAAGTAAACGGTTCAACCGGGACTATAACTTGTAAGAATTCTAAATTTGATATTATTGGTATTTCTGCAAATGAATTTCCACAAGTTGAAGAAGATATTGCAGACACTGATTGTATGGAAATTGAAACAAAGCCTTTCACAAAAGCAATTAGAGAGGTTGTTTCAGCAGCTGCAGGTTATGAAACAAATAATCTTCTTTCTGGCGTTGTTTGCGAAGTTAATAAAAATATTTTAGAAATGGCAGCTACTGATGGTAACAGACTTGCACGTGTTAGAGAAGTTGTTAAAAACACATCTACAGATGAAGAAAAACCTTTTGAAATGCTAGTTTCTTCTAAAGTTTTATCTGAACTTTCTAAAGTTTCATTATTAACAGAATCTGAATCTATAAAAATTTGTAAAGAAGTGAAGAAAATTGTTATTACAATTAACAATACAAAAATCATTACAAGATTAATGCAGGGTCAGTTCCCTAAATATAATCAACTTATTCCTCAAACGTTCCCAAAAACTGCAATAGTTAATAAAGGTGATTTTATTTCTACACTTGAAAGAGTTGCAGTTATGGTTACTGACAAAAATTGTAGAGTTAAATTTGAATTTATTGATAATACACTTAAACTTTCCGGTGATACTCCGGAAGCTGGTAATTCTCAAGACGAAATTGATATTCAATATATGGGTGAGCCACTTGCTATTGCATTTAACTACAAATTTATTCTTGAGTTTTTAAAAATTGTTGAGTCAGAAGAAATTAAAGTTGAACTAAATTCAGCACTTTCTGCAACAATATTTGCACCGGTTTCTGACGAAGATTATATTTATCTTGTTATGCCGGTTCAGTTGAGAAGCTAATGAGAAGGGAATAAGGTAATAGGGTAATAAGAAAATAAGAGATTTTAGAAATATTTTAAGTGAAAATATGCGATAAAAAGTTATGTGGATTGCCATGAAAATCTTGCGATTTTCTCGCAATGACAGTACACTTGGAAGATAGACGTTTAGTCATTGCGAGGAGCAATAACAATTTAAGCGACGAAGCAATCTATAAAATAGTTTACAACAATTTAGCGCGAAAAATGAATGGAAATTTAATACCACTTATTCCCTTATTACCCTATTACCTTATTCCCTCAAAAAAGAAGGAGATTATATGCAAGGCAAAGCTTTTAAATTCGGCGATAATATTTCAACAGACCATATTGCACCAGGGCGTCTATTCCATTTGCGTTCTGATTTACAAGAGTTTTCTAAACACGTTTTAGAAGACGCTGATGAAAATTTTGCAAAAAATATGAAGAAGGGTGATTTTGTTGTTGCAGGTAATAATTTCGGACTAGGTTCATCAAGAGAACACGCACCACAAATTATTAAAATCGCAGGTGTTGGCGCAGTTATAGCAAAATCATTTGCTAGAATTTTTTACAGGAACGCAATCAACATCGGACTTTTAGCAATCGAATGTGATACAGACGGAATTGATGCAGGTGATGAATTGGATTTAGACATCAAAGCCGGAATATTAAAAAATCTTACAAAAGGTACGATTACTACAATTGAACCGTTGCCGGATGTTATGATTAAACTGCTTGAAGATGGCGGATTGATTGAACATATTAAGAAGAATGGGGATTTGGTGCTAGGATAATTAGAAAGGGAATAAGAAATTTTAGGTATTGATAATTTTGAACTTCGTTAAATGTTAAATATTTTTGTTGGGCTTTCAGCCCAACCTACTACACCAATTTTATCGTAATTATACAAATAAAAATTTAATACCACTTATTCCCTTATTACCCTATTACCTTATTCCCATAAAAACAGATTTTTGATAAGAGAAAGGAATACATAAGTGAGCGATAATAAACAAATAATAAACTGTCCGGCTTGCGGAAAAGAAATGGTAAAAGTTTTCGACAAAGAAAAAGGCATTAATATTGATATCTGTTTAAACGGCTGTGGCGGAATACTTTTTGATAATAGAGAATTTGAAAAATTTGATGAATCACACGAAAACGCTGACGAAATTCTTAATGCAATTAAAGAAAGAAAGTTTGCAAAAGTAGATGAGTCTGAAATTCGTGTTTGTCCTATCTGTAATGTTCCAATGGTTAAAATGGGTGCAGGTACCGGCGGTGTAGAAATTGATATTTGCAATACTTGCGGTGCTAAATTTTTAGATAATGGCGAATTAGAAAAAGTTCGCGAAGGTGCAAAAGCTGACTTAAATCAAGTTGATGCAATGATAAATTTGTTATACCAAAAAGATTTAGAAAATGTACTTGGTAAAAATGCAACAAAAGAAATTAAATCTTCACCAAGAAGACAATTTTTTGAAAATTTGGTAAACGGATACTTGAATAAGTAGGAAAATAATATTAATAATTCAATACTGAACGTATTTTAGTAAAAATGTATGGTGCAAAAAATTGCACCATAAAAAAAATAAATAAGCTATTGTTGGGCAAGTATGCCCAACCGACATTTTTACTTAATAAAATTATTCATTCATGTGTTTTTTTAAATTTGATTTAACGCCACTCAATGGACCATTATTTGGTGCTTTTATATTTTGATAATATTTTTTAACATAAACTACTGGAAACATTGGTATCCAAGCACATTTCATAATAATAGAAGCTGCATCTGCACCTTGAGAAAACATTAATTCATCAATAGTTTGTTCATAGGCAGGTGAAATAGAAGAAAAAACTTTCAATAAATAATTTGTCGCACTTACACTATAATATCCTGTTGTTGCAACTGGTTTTGTTATAAATTCGGTAATTGTAAATTCAGAATTATCCTTAATTGAACGAACATTATTTGGAAGTGTTAATTCTTCACCCCTATTCCTTGTTATTTCGTATTTTTCGCCGTTATATACAATTATCATTGAATTAGGTTTAGGCATATAAATATCATCAAAAATATTATCTAAAATAGGTTGTCCATTAAAATCCGAAACTCCATATTTATAATTTTTGCAGGTCAAAAACATTCCACCATACAATAAATCAATTGAAGAATATTCTACAGGTAAAATAGTAAAACCTTGTTCATCAAAAATGCCGTATTTATCACCTTTTTTAAACTTTACAAATTTACCCAAAATTCTATCTGCGTTTGAATAAATAGGTTCTACCAATATTGTACCTTTAGAATCCATTACACCAAATTTTGAACCTTTTTGTATAATCCAGCCTGAATCTCCAAGTCTAATCAATTTTTTATACTTGGCTTCGACTATAACAGTTCCGTTTTCGCCTTGCAAACCAAATTTACCGTTATCACTAAACACAACAGGACTTGCAAATACAGTTGTTTGAATAAATAAAACTAATAGTAAAACTAATCTCTTCATAACAAAAGATTAACATAAAATATCAAAAAATATAATCACAAAAAAAAATCGGATTATAAATCCGATTTTTTTTATAAAATAAATACATTAATTATTTACGCAAGAACTCAGGAATTTGAATTTCTGTAATATTGCTATTTGGCATCATTGCAGGTTTTGGTTGTTGAACATTATTAAATGCGCCTGAGAAAAACTCTGCTGCACTAATTGAACGATTTTCAACTTTTTCTTCAATTGGCATTTGAGATTTTAGTTCAAAACCTGTTGCAATTACAGTAATTTGAATTTCACCTTGAATATTATCATCAACTACTGCACCGATGATTACTCTTGCATCATCAAGAACAGCATCGTTAATAATATTTGTTGCATCAGTTACTTCATGTAATGTCATATCAGGACCACCTGTGATGTTTACAATAACACCAGAAGCTCCGTTGATTGAAGTTTCAAGAAGTTGAGAATTGATAGCAATCTTAGCAGCTTCAATTGCTCTGCCTTCGCCTGTACCACGTCCGATACCCATTAGAGCTGAACCTGATGCAGCCATTACACTCTTAACGTCCGCAAAGTCAACGTTAATTAAACCAGGAATTGTGATGATGTCTGAAATACCTTGAACACCTCTTGTTAATACTTCATCCGCTACACCGAAAGCATCTCTTAATGTTGCTCTTTTATCAACAACTTCAAGCAATCTTTCGTTCGGGATTACAATAATAGCGTCAACTGCTTCTTTAAGTTTGCTCAAACCTTCGTTTGCAAAACTCATTTTTCTTCTGCCTTCAAACGGGAACGGTTTTGTAACAACCGCAATTGTCAAAGCGCCGCTATCTCTTGCGATTTTAGCAACGATAGGAGAAGCACCAGTACCGCTTCCGCCACCCATGCCCGCAGTAATAAATACCATATCAGCACCTTTAACGGCTTCTGCAATTCTTTCTTGGCTTTCCTCAGCGGCACGTTCACCGATTGACGGATTTCCGCCTGCACCCAAGCCGTTTGTTAAAGAAGCGCCGAGTTGAATTCTGTGAGATTCATCAGCAGCAGACAACTTTAAAACTTGTAAGTCGGTGTTCATAACCCAAAAGTCAACACCACGCATGCCGCCTGCAATCATTCGATTAACAGCATTTCCGCCGCCGCCGCCGACACCTATAACTTTTATTTTTGCCGGACTTATGCCGTTTTGTGAGTAATCATCGTACATTTTGTAAGACCTCCGATATAAATCGTCTTTTTATCTGCAAATACTCTACTTTCAACATCAAAGTCATTAGCAAAAAGACCTTGTTTTCACGGCATGAGAGTATTTCTAACCATTCTTTGTTTACCGCTTTATAAATAATATACTATTGAAAATAAATCAAATAGTAAAGAAAAAAATTTTCTTTTGCAAAGAAATGTTATAGAAAATTAATATTTAAAATTTTTCCAAAATATCTTTTTTAATATGTGCTTGGATATTATTTGCTTTTATCAATTCCTGACAAATTTGCTGATATTTTTTCTCGTTAATTATCGCCTTGCCCTGAAAATATCCTGCAAGTTTTTCCACATCTTCGTTAATTGAATCAAGCCTTAAAATCGAGTCTTTTATTCTCGATTGTTTTATTTTGAGGAAAAAAAAACTTATTATCGGCAAGTTCAAAAACAAATATTTGAAATAATTCCAAAAATTTCCGCCCGTTTTGCCGTACAA
>OIYY01000325.1_pt1 | contig 35285 bp, 33 predicted proteins | sample 1588341 | NCBI WGS metagenome assembly OIYY01 (sample SAMN03283287) | human gut metagenome | biome: human-associated habitat; material: feces | host: Homo sapiens | place: Peru | collected 2012 | reverse complement strand
CTCGACCTCTCGGGTATGAGCCGAACGCTCTAGCCAGCTGAGCTACCTTGCCATAATTTTCTATTCAATTGTCACTTGTTAATCATCCCATAAACATTTTTAAATTTCAAGTAGAAAATAAAAACTCGCTGATTAATCAAATCAGAGTCAATTGTTTTTCAAAATGCTTTCTCAAAAATGAAGGTCTATGATATTTGCACAAACCATGTTTATCAATGGCATCAAGATGTTCTTTTGTTAAATATCCGGCATTTTTCGCCCAGTTGTACATAGGAAATTCCTCATGCAGTTTTTCCATGTACCTGTCACGCGTAACCTTTGCTAGAACACTTGCGGCTGCGATTGAAGCTGATTTGGAATCACCTTTTATGATAAATTGTTGCGGATAATTAAAATTTTTGATTAATTTATTACCGTCAACTAAAACCATAACATCAGAATTATCAATTATTGCAGAGCAAGCTAAGTTCATTGCTTTAAGTGACGCATTCAAAATATTTATTTTTTCAATCTCATCGACTTCAACACAAACAATATCATTTAACGTACTGTTTTTAATAACGTCATAAATTGAATTACGTTTTTTTGCCGTAAGTTTTTTTGAATCATTAAGGATTGCTAAATCTTTAATCAAGGCATCAGTTACTTTTTCGAAACAAACTGCTGCGGCAAACACACCACCAGCAGCAGGACCTCTTCCGGCTTCATCAGTTCCAATTATCGTTGTATTAAAATCTTTATCAAATTGAAATAAAAGTTCTGAACTCATCAACTCTATCCTATAATAGGTGCAACAAATGTTCTTGCTGCTAAATCTTTATCCAAGATTAGTAAAGCTTTTTTATCATCACCAATTAATTTTAAAGTCGCTAAAACACCACCAACATTTGCTTCTTCTTCAACTTGTTCTTTTATATACCAATCAAGAAGATGCATAGCAGCTCTATCTTTAACTTCTTCTGCCACATCCATTACGTGATTAATTCTTAAAGTTACATATTCTTCGTGTCTTAAAACTTGTTCAAACATTGTAAGAGGACAAGTTCCCTCAAGCTCAGGTTTTTCAATTGCTCTTAAGTCGATTTTTCCGCCTCTTTCATTTAAATAATTTAACATACCCATAGCATGCGCGTGTTCTTCTTGAACTTGAACATCAAACCAATTTACAAAACCTTGCAAATTTAGTTCTTGAAAATAAACTTTCATCGCTAAGTATAAATATTCAGAATAAAATTCTTTATTAATTTGGTCATTAAACGCTTCTTGTAATTTTTCGTTAATCATATTTCCTCCAGTTCTATCTTTTTAATGGATTGTCACGTCGCTAACGCCCCTTGCAACGACTTGGCATGCTGTCATTGCGAGGAATAGATATCCGTTTTAGTGACGAAGCAATCCATATAAAAGTACAAATAATATGCGTATTTATTTTAGCACAAATTATGTTAAACTGTTTCTATGAAATATTTTTTAATTCTAATTACTTTGCTTTTTATTTGGTCATTTTTTATCGAGCCGAATTTACTTGTGGTTAAAAACTACACATTTAAAGAACTTGGTGATAAAAAAATAGTTTTTGTGAGTGATTTTCATATTGCAAAAAACGAAAGAAAAAGACTTCAAAAAATTGTTAATACGATTAATGAAATAGAGCCTGATTTGGTTTTATCGGGTGGTGACTTCATAAAAGGCCATGATGGAAAATATACTTTGCCAATTGAAGAGCAGGTTAAGGAATTTAAAAAGTTAAAAGCACCGATGATTACAGTTCTTGGAAATCACGATGGTTGGTATGATAAAGACGGGGTGAGAGAAACACTTCAAGCAAACGGCATAACCGTTCTGGAAAACTCAAATACAAAATTTGAAGGATTATCTATTGCAGGCGTCGAAGATATTCAAACAGGCTTTCCCGATGTAGAAATGGCACTTATAGGAACGGAACACCCGACGATTTTGCTTTCGCACAGTCCTGATATTTATTATGATGTGCATGAAAAAGTTGAACTAATTCTTGCAGGGCATCTGCACGGTGGACAAATTTATTTGCCATTTATCGGAGCATTGAGTGTACCTTCAAAATATGGTAATAAGTTTGTTCGAGGTTTAATAGAAGAAACGCACAACAAAATGCTCGTGACAAAAGGCTTGGGGACAAGTATTTTACCGTTGAGATTCGGGGCAATTCCTGAAATTATTGTAATCAGTGTAGAAGAAAAGGATAGTTGAAATGGAACGTATAGAAAAATATTATAACCAAATAAAAAATTCACCCGTATTTTTCGGTATGAGTGATGAGGAGCTTAAAGGACTTTTGGAATGTTTCCATGCCAGAGTTCGTAAATATGAAAAAGAAGAAATGATAATAAGGCAGGGTGATATTATTTCAAATATCTATCTAATCCTTGATGGTGGTGTAAATATTGAAAAGGATTCATACTGGGGACGTCGTATTATTATTTCCAGACTTGGAAAAAATCAGAATTTGGCACTTTCTTTTGTTGGCTCAAAGAATGTAGAATCAAGTGTTGATGCAATCACAGTAGAAGACACTTTGGTTTTGATTTTGAGTTACGAAAAATGTACGTCTATGTGTCAAAATGCCTGCACAAGGCATAAAGTTCTTATTAATAACCTTTTTCAGATTTTATCAAAAGAGAATATTGAACTTATACAAAAAATTGAAAATGTTTCTCAAAAAACTATTCGTGATAAAGTTTTAACTTTTCTTTCAAATGAAGCTCAAAAAAATCATTCAAACAGATTTGATATTGAATTTAACCGTCAAGATTTAGCAGATTATTTGAATGTGGATAGAAGTGCTATGAGTTTCGAATTATCAAAATTGCAAAAAGAAGGTTTGATTAAGTACAACAAAAATCATTTTGAATTGATGTCATAATTTTTTTGATTTCATAACCACTCTATAAACAGCTGGCAAGTTAGAAAAATAATTCTCAAGAGCTATATTAAATATGTAATCAAAAGTTTAAAATGTACATATAGATATTAAAGAAAGTGTGTGAGATTATGATTCAACCTGTAAATGCCTTAGCCCCTAAGGTATCATTTAAGGGGCAGTATTCCGACTTCAAAAACCCTGTAAACAGGCGCACTGAAAAACGTTTAGCTATCCTCAATGCCGGTGGAATTTCTGTAGCAATGGGTGCCGTAACAACAGCTGTTGCACGTAGTTATACTTCCTCTTGGAAACATGCCGGTTGGTTTGGACTTGGTGCGGCAGCTGTTACTATGATGTTTGTTTGTCCAAGATTTATGTACAAATCAGGCATCAATTCTTATGCTAAAGAAAAAGAAATGGATGTCTTTACGAAGGAAAAAGAAGTTCAGAAGAAACTTTTAAACGATGTCGATGATGCGATAGAACATCACAGTGGTGATTTGCAGAATAAGTTGGATAATTATTCTAAGACTAAGACATCAGAGACAAAGACGCCAAATAAAAGCGTTAAAATAGGCTTGGGGTAATATAAAGTTAAGCTTTAATCCATAGGGGTTTGTTTGTCTAAACCAAAACCTTCTTTTGCTATAGTAAACAAGCCGTAGCCTGCAACGCCCCAAGCTCCGATTTTTGACATTGTTCCTTTTGTTGCAAGAGCTAAGGCTGAAAAAGCAACAGGAATTAGGTTATTTCCTAATGTATTTAAAAATCCTTTGGCGAATCCTTTTATGTTTCCCATAATTGAAAACAGAGGGTTATCCATACGCATTTCTGCGACTTTTTTCTGCATGGCACTATTAACAGAGCTTTCACCGCTTAGAGTTCTTGTTGACGCATGGACCTTTTCAAAATGATCGGCGTTATCCATTTGAGCAACCCTGATTGAATTCTTTTTTGCAACAGAATATGAGTCATAGAGCACTGCGCTCAAGCCTGCTATACCAACTGTTTTGCATACTATGTTAGAAACCATGCCCATTTTTATTGTCCTTTAACTCCATCCTGCGGAGTATCTTCTTTTACTGCAGGATTTGGAATGTTTTTAACTTCTGTCCCACCTGACATTTTTAGTAAAATATCGGCTGCTTGAAGAACATCTTCTTTATCAGCACTTGGATTTGCTTGAATATTGTGAAGAAGTTCTACCGTAAAATCGTTACCGCTCGCAAGTTGGGAAGCAAATGCGCTCAAAGCTGCAACTCTGATTAGTTTTGATGGGTCTTGAAGCATTTTATTTAATAGTGCATTCAAAGCAGCATCATTGTATCTGTCCTTATCTTCATCTAATCTCATCAAAATTTCTTTTGAAGCCATCAAACGAATTTCATCGTTCGGATTGTTTAAATAATTTTCTAATGATTTAATATATTCATCAGTTAAAGCAACAACTCTTTTTTGTTTACTGTTCTTTTTGTCTGCTTTAATTTGTTCTTCACGAGCGTCTAAATCATCAATAATTCCGTTTGATTTTGTCATATCTTGTTTTACGTCTTTGTTTTCACCTGTGTCATAGTGTTTTAAAGCCGTACCTTCTGCGCTTACGTCGTCTGTTTGATTTGTGCCATTTGCGACTTCACTGCCTTGAGTAGAATTTACATCTTTAGTGTCTGCATTTTGAGCTTGATTTGAAGTTTCTGACGCATTTTTAATCTTTTCTAATTCTTTATTAATAGCTTCAATATCTGATTTATTAACTGCATTTTCTGCGCCTGTACTGCCATTTTCAGCAGCTTTACTGTTACCTTGATAGTTATAATTGTTCAAATAATATTGAGGCGGATATGCCTGAAATCCGTTTGGCTGTTGTGCCATTTGAGGATTCGTTGCATAACCGTAAATTTCTCTTTGTGGTATTGTTCCAACTTGTGCTTGTGGAACTTGATAAACTCCTTGCGGAATGTCTTGATATTCCTGATTTGGATATCCTTGAGGTGCATTTGGAATATTACCATTTCTACCCAAATTAACAGCAGGGTTTGAAATCTGAATTGTTACGCCTGAATAGTTTGGTTGTTGCGGATTAATCATTGGATTTGTCATAGCACATTTCACCTTTGTTACACATTCTTATATATATAAAGTTAAGTAGAAAGCAAAAATTGCTAGATTTCAATATTTTTGTTACGATATGTAAAGGGAAAGCTGTTTTGCAAAATATAGATTGCCACACCTTTTACGAGGTTCGCAATGACAGCGCGTCGAGAGTTTTGCGCCGGCGAGGAACAGTATCAGTTCGGGTGACGTGGCAATCCACTGCAAACAGCTTTAACAGAGGTTCTTATGGGATATAAAATTTTAGATTGTACATTACGTGATGGTGCTTATGTCGTTGATTCAAAATTCGGCGAAAAGCGTATATGCGACATTATTACAACACTAGAAAACGCAAAAATCGATATCGTTGAATGTGGTTGGCTTAGAAATTGTGTTCATGAAAAAAATTCTGTCTTATACAATATTCCTGACGATGCAAAAAATTATCTTGAAGCTTCAAAATCCAAGTTTTCACTTATGTTTGATTACGGGCGTTATGAGGTTGCAAAACTTCCTCAAAATAACAGATTGATTGATATAATCAGAATTGCGTTTTACAAAAAAAGTTTGGATGAAATTTCTTTTGTTGCAGAAGAAGTTAAAAACAAAGGTTACAAAGTGTATTTGCAACCGTCAAATGTTAAAGATTATTCTAAAAATGATTTAATTAGACTTTGCAAGCGTGCAAACTTTATCGGCGTAAATGCTTGCTATATTGTGGATTCGTTCGGTTCAATGTTTCCTGAAGATATGGATTTAATTCTACCGATTTTTGAAGAAACGCTTGATAATCAAATTGAATTGGGATTCCATTCGCACAATAATATTCAACTTTCGCTTGCACTTAGTATAAAGTTTATAAACGATGCGAAGCGTAATATTATTATAGATTCGACTTTGCAGGGGATTGGACGCGGTGCAGGTAATACCAAAACGGAACTTCTGCTTGAATATATGAACCGTTACAAAAATTGCACATACAATGTTGATGCTATTTGGAAAGCTTTAGACAATAAACTCATGCCGGATAAGAATTGGGAATACACGGCTGAAAAGGGTTTCAGGGGAGTAAATAATATTCATCCGTAGGTGATTATCTATTTAGCTTCACGATTTTTGTCGCTTGGGCATACTTGCCCAAGAACAACTTACCAAGTAAATCCGTCTTCTTTCATTCTGCGAACAGCTTCTTTTAATTCTTCTTCAGAACAAACGATTGAAACTCTAAAGAAGCCTTTCCCGTATTCACCGAAAGCATCTCCAGGCACTGCAATTACGCCTGATTTATGCATAAGTTCATCCGTAAATTCGACAGAAGATTCATAACGCGGTGGAATTGGTAGCCACAAGTAGAAAGTTGCGTCAGGAATATTGAATTCACCCCATCCCAATTCTTCTTTCAAACCTTTAACAAAGATATCTTGGCTATGCTTAAATCTCTTGTTAGCTTCTTCAATATATTTGTCGCCTTCTTCCGAATTAAGAATTTCTGCGCAAGCTTTTTGAAGAGCTTTGAACAAACCTGAATCAAGAGTTGACTTAAGTTTACCGAAAGTTCTTATAGCTTCGGTGTTACCGCACACCCAGCCTAATCTCCAACCGGTGATTGCATAAGGTTTTGAGAAACTAAAGAATTCTACTGCAATATCTTTTGCACCTTCGATTTCTAAAACACTCATAGGCTTAAGTTCTGGTTTAAAATACATATCAGTATATGCTGCGTCAGAAATCAACAAAATATGGTGCTTTTTGCAAAATTCAACAATGCTTTGCAAATATTCTTTTGTAGCAGTTGCGCCAAGCGGATTGTTCGGATAATTGATAAGCATTGCTTTAACTTTTTTAGGATTATAACCTTTTTTCAAAAATCCGGCCCAAACTTCTTCCATGTCGGGCATAAAATTGTTTTCAGGAGTCAAAGGAATAGGATAAGATGTTCCGCCTGAAACTTTCACCATTTCTTTATAAGAAGCATACCCTGGATCTGGAACAAGAACAATTTCTTTTTCTTCCACATTTGTTGTAGGGTTAAGAATAACTCTGATAAAATTTGCCAATCCTTCTTTTGAACCAATCAGAGAAAAGATTTCCGTTGCAGGGTCTAGTTCCACATTGAAGCGGTTTTTCATTCTCCTTGCAATAGCTTCTCTAAAATATGGTTCGCCCTTAGGTGTTGAATAAAGATGAACACCTTTTTCATCAAGAGCATTTTTTAATGCATCAATCAAAGCTTTTGGCGGGTTTGCTGTCGGTGCGCCCATTGATAAAGAAATCGGTGCTCTGCCTTTTTGGATAAGTTCAGGTGTGATTCTTGCCACAGTTTCCTTAATACGAAACATAATATAAGTTTCGAGTGATTGAACATAATCATTAAAAAATTCTTGCATATTAATAATCCTTATTAGACTCTATAATAAGGATTATATACCAACTTTACTAAATTGAATAGTTTTTTATTGCAGGAATTTTTGCACAATTGTCTAAATACTCAATTGTACTTAATTTCTCGTTATAAAGGTATTTAATAAAGTTCAGATAAGATAAATCGTAGGAACTCAGCAAAATATTTATCTCAAACCCTTCTGAGCAAAATGGCTCATAGTCATAAACGACATAGCTATTATATTTGCTTTTCCATTCTTTGCGTTCGATTTTACAGTTGTTTTCTTCTGCAACATCTTCAACCCAATTTACAATGTCTTTGTCTATGTTTTTAAGCTCTAAATATTTATTTTGAAATTTTTCCATAACAACATATCTCCATAAACAAATTGTAATGGGTTATGGTTGAACATAAATTACCTGTTAGTTTAGTTTTTGAGATTAGACTCTTAAAATTATGGATATTAGAATATAGTAGAAGGTTTTTAAAAAGAGTTGGCGCGAGAACCGAAGGTTCTCGCGCCAATAACAATATTATTTAGTTAAGTGTTTCTAAACTAATTCAACAGAGTTTTTCTTTGATACAGAATATCTTGATTTGTAATCCTCATAACGGCTTACAAACTGAATATCTTCACCTTTATTTCTGTGATTGTATTCGTGTTTATCAAGAGTTGAATCTTGAAGTTGCATTACGCTTGTTGCAATGTTTCCGCAATGTGCAGCAACTCTTCTGAAGTCGTTTAATAAATCTGAAAACATAAAGCTTAATTCTGCGGTACAATTACCGTCTTTAAGCCTTTGGATATGACGATTTTTAACTTTTCTTATAATCTTTTTGATAACAGCCTCAAGAGGTTCGACTTCCTGTGCAAGAGTAATGTTATCAGTTCTGAATGCTTCTAATGTCATGGCAAAAATTTCTGAAACAGCTTTTACAATAACCTTAAGTTCTTCTACAGCATCAGATGAAAGACGTTTATCATCATTTTTCATTGTTTCTGCAATTTTTAATATGTAAGCAGCGTGGTCGCCTATTCTTTCGTAATCACCGATTACTAATAAAAGCTGAGAAATTCTGTTGCTGTCTTCTTCTGTTAATTCTTTGTTTGAAAGTTTTAACAAGAAAGCATCTAATTTATCTTCATAAGTATCAATTTTAATTTCATTTCCTCTAATTTGGTCTGCTTTTTTAGCATGGAAACTTTTAAGCATTTTCGTTGAGTTTATAAAATTGTATTCTACAAGTTCTGCCATTTTAATTGTTTGTCTGTAACATTCTGCAATTGCAAATGTCGGTGCAAGTAAAAGTCTTTCGTCCAACAAAACATTTTTGCTTGATTGTTTTTTGTCAGGCACTAATCTTATTGCCATCTTTTCAAGCAACTTAGTGAATGGGAACAATAAAATTGTTGTAACAATGTTGAAAATTGAGTGAACAATTGCAATTCCAAATGGCGAAATATTATTGGTCGCAAATTTGAAGTGGAAAAGAATATATCCGAATTCAAAAACAGATAAACAAACAATAACACCAATTACGTTAAATAATACGTGAACAGCTGCAACTCTTTTTGCATTTGTGTTAACACCAATACTGGAAAGCATTGCAGAAACACAAGTACCGATATTTTGTCCCATAATTATTGGAATAGCCATTGCATAAGTCATGCCGCCAACCATTGATAAGGCTTGCAAAATACCGATAGACGCAGCTGAACTTTGTATAACTGCTGTAACAATAGTGCCGACTATAACCCCTAAAATAGGATTTGTAAACGCTGTCAATATATGCGTAAATTGAGGCATGTCAGCCAATGGCGCCATTGCATCTGTCATAACTTCCATACCGAACATCAAAATTGCAAACCCAACAAGCACGGCACCAACGCTTTTACGTCTGTTACTTTTTGATGCCATTATAAAAATAATACCAACCAATGCCATTATTGGTGAGAATGATTCAGGTTTTAAAAGTCTAACAAAAAAATTTGAGCTTTCAATTCCTGATAAGCTCAAAATCCATGCAGTTATTGTTGTACCAATATTAGAACCCATAATCACGCCGATAGCCTGTGATAATTTCATTATTCCTGAGTTAACTAAACCAACAAGCATAACGGTCACAGCTGATGAAGATTGTATTGCCGCTGTAACACCGGCACCAAATACTAAACTTTTTAACGGATTAGAAGTCATTTTCTTTAAAATTCTCTCTAATCGTCCGCCGGCGATTTTTTCTAAGCCTGAAGACATAATAGTAATACCATATAGGAAGAACGCCAGCCCCCCACATAGTGTGAATAATGAGAATATATCCATAAATTAAATCCTTTTCTTATCTTACAAAATATTGTCGGTATTCATATACTTTGAGTGTATCATAAGAAAAAATTTATTACGACAAAATTTAATTCAAATTTCATAAAACTGTAACTTTTCGTAAAATAAAAAATATTTTAGCCAATCGGAAGAATTCTCGGTACTTTGCCAACTTCTCTGATTTGTCGTTCAAATTCTGTTATATCAACACTGATCGCATCAAACGTATTGTAGTGCATTGGAATAACTTCGCTAACGCCTAACCACTCGGAAGCTTTTACTGCATGTTCAATATCCATAGTGTACTTCCCACCGATTGGAAGCATCGCAACATCAGGTTCGTATATTTCACCAATCATTTTCATTTCGGTATTAAGACAAGTATCGCCTGCATGATAAATTGTTTGACCTTCAATTTGGAAAACAAATCCGCAAGGACAACCGCCGTAAATTCCATCAGGTGTTGAACTTGAATGGAACGCAGGAACAAGAATTACTCTGCCCCAACTATAATCTCGCCATGAACCTAATCCCATATCTATTGAACGAGCACCGTGTTTTGCACAATAATTAGCAAGTTCAAATACGGTCGTAATTGGTGCACCGGTTTGTTTAGAAATATCAATCGCACTTCCTAAATGGTCGCCATGAGCGTGCGACACGAAAATATCGTAAATATTTTCTGCTTTATAATCGGGTACTGCAACCAAAAACGGGTCAATTAAAATCTTTTTGCCCTTTGTTTCAATTTCAAAAGCACTATGTCCTAAATATTTAATATTCATACAAATTCTCCGTTTATTCTCTTCTCCTTTCGCCCCTTGTGGGAGAGGGGTTAGGAGTATATCCCCTTAAATTATTGTTGGGCAAGTATGCCCAACCGACATAATTATTATAAATTAATAAAACACGCAGAGCAATGATAAATTGATTTTTCTATAAGTTTTGGCTCTTTTGTATCACAAACTCCGGCTTTAAAATATTCACATCTCGGATGAAATTTGCATCCGAAAATTTGTTCTTGAATACTTGGTGGTGCACCTTCTATTGTTTTTAATTTTAGTGCAGGATTTTTTTCAGGAAGTGAATTCAAAAGCGCAATCGAATATGGGTGTTGCGGATGTTTGAAAAAATCTTCTGCAGGAGCTTCTTCTACAATATGTCCCGCATACATTACTGAAACTTTATCCGCATAATTACTTACAAGTGCTAAATCATGAGAAATCAGAAGAATTGTCGTTTTAAATTCGTGCTTAATTTCGTCAATTAAATCCATAATTTGTTTTTGAATAGTAACATCCAGTGCTGTTGTAGGTTCATCAGCAATAATCAATTCTGCATTACAAGCAAGTGCCATTGCAATAATTATGCGCTGTTTCATACCACCGGAAAATTCATGCGGATAAAAATTTAATTTATTATCGACATCAGGAATTTTCACTAAATCCAAAACCTCTTTAGCCTTTCTTAAAGCCTGCCTGTCATTAACTTTGTTATGCGCTCTGATTGCTTCAACAAGCTGATTACCGACTGTATAGAGCGGATTAAGAGAAGTCATTGGATCTTGCGGAATAAGTGCAATTTTATTTCCGCGTAAATCACGCATTTGTTTTTCTTTAAAATTAAGTAAATTTTCGTTATGAAAAATTACTTCACCGCTTTTAATTTCTGCACTTTTAGGCAAAAGTCGCATGATTGACATTGCTGTCATTGTTTTTCCGCAACCTGATTCTCCAACAAGCGCGTGCATAATTCCGCGTTGTAAAGTCAAATTTACGTTATAAAGTGCTTGGTATTTGCCAAAAAACAGGTTGAGGTTTTTGATTTCTAAAATATTTTCCATAAAAATATTGTAGTGCTTACTCAGAAAAAATGGAATAGTATAGCGAGATAATTTTGAAATTCCTTCAAAATTATTAACAACTTCCCAAAAAAAAATATTTGGTGTAAAATGTCTAAGTAAATCGTAATATTAGAAGGACAGTCGTTTTTTGACTGAAAGTGGATATGACAATACAAGAATGGTTCGATAAGCGAAAAGAAGCTCAAATCGAAAGACGAGCTAAAGACATGAAGGGGATTGATGTTGAAACTCCTGAACTTTGGACAAAATGTGTTCATTGTGATACTCAAATCCTAAAATCAGAATTAGAAGATAATATGATGGTATGTCCTCATTGTGACTATCATTTTAGAATAAATGCAAAAACAAGAATAAATCAATTATTTGATAAAGATTCTTTTGTAGAATTTTTTAAGAATGTGCAACCTTGCGACCCTTTAAACTTTGTTGATACAGAGTCTTATGCGGAACGCTTGAAAAAAGCACACGCTAAAACAGGTTTAGACGAAGCTGTTATTACGGGTATCGGAACAATTGAAGGTCACAAAATTGCTGCTGCAGTTATGGACTTTGCTTATATGGGCGGTTCAATGGGCAGTGTAGTTGGTGAAAAAGTTACAAGAATTATGGAAAAAGCTCTTGAACTTAAGTTACCAATGCTTGCAATTACTTCATCAGGTGGTGCAAGGATGCAAGAAAGCGCATTAAGTCTTATGCAAATGGCTAAAACTTCTTGTGCGGTTGCGAGATTGGATGAAGCAGGTCTTCTTTATATTAACTTATTAACAGAACCTACATTTGGCGGTATTACTGCAAGTTTTGGTACTTTGGGCGATATTATTATAGCTGAACAAGGTGCAAGAATCGGTTTTGCAGGAAGAAGAGTTATTGAACAAACAATCAGACAAAAACTTCCTGATGATTTCCAAACAGCAGAATATTTGTTAAAATTCGGTCAAGTAGATATTGTGTCTAAGAGAAAGAATTTAAGAAAAACACTTGCTAATATTTTAGACATTCACGGGGTATAGAAATGGCAGTAGTATTAGATTTTGAAAAACCTATAGTAGAAATACAAAATAAAATAGATGAATTAAAGAAAATGAGCGAAGAGTCCGGAATGGATTTGAATAATCAAATAGAAACATTTGAACAACAAGCTCAAGATTATAAAAAGGAGTTGTATTCTAAATTGAAACCTTCACAAAAATTACAAATCGCAAGACATCCTGAAAGACCTAAATTCCTTGATTATGTGAATTTAATGTGTGATGAATTCATTGAACTTCACGGGGATAGAGAAGGGATGGATGATAGAGCTATTATTGGCGGAATTGCGAAAATTGATGGCAAACCTTTAATGATTATTGGTATTCAAAAAGGTAGAAATACAAAAGAAAACTTGGAATACAATTTTGGTATGCCACAACCACAAGGTTATAGAAAAGCTCTAAGGTTGTTTAACCACGCTAACAAGTTCAATTTGCCGATTGTAACTTTGATTGATACTCCGGGGGCTTATCCTGGAATTAAGGCAGAAGAAACAGGTCAAGGTGTAGCAATTGCTGTGAATTTAAGAGAAATGGCAAAATTAAATGTGCCGATTATTTCTATTATCACCGGTGAAGGTTGCAGTGGTGGTGCTTTAGGTTTAGCTGTTGCAAACAGAGTAATGATGCTTGAACACGCTTATTACACAGTAATTTCTCCTGAAGGTTGTGCTTCAATTCTTTGGAGAGATGCGGCGAGATTTGCAGATGCAGCGGAAGCTTTGAAAATTACTTCTAAAGATTTGCTGGAATTTGATATTATTGATGAAGAAATCTCTGAACCTTTAGGTGGTGCTCACACAAATTATGCAGAAGTTACTAATAATATGAAAACATCAATTATGAATGCGCTTGATGAACTTTCTAAAAAATCTTCTGAAGAATTAAGAAATGAAAGATACGATAAATTCCGCAAAATGGGAAGATTTGTAGAAGCGTAGAATTTAATTTTATATAAAAGCGAGAAGTAAAACCTTCTCGCTTTTTATTTTATCCTCTTCAAAGAAGATAAGAAATTAAAATTAATCACATCGCCATCGACTTTTGTTAAAAAGATTTGAGCGTCTTTTTCGTCTGCATCAATTTGAGGGATTTGTTCTATTTCAGATGAATAATAATTACCTTCATTTTTTTCGCTTGAAGAAATTTTATTTGCCAAACTATTTAATGATATATTTCTTAAAAATCCTGCAAAACCCTCACCTTTATTAGACATTTTGGTGTAAATTCTTAAAGATGCGTCATTTGTGTTCAAATCATATCTTCCGATAATAAATGAACCGAGTTGTTTTGCAGAAGATTTTATCATCATTCTTTGGATAACATTATCTTTAAGGTTTAATTCTCCTTTAATAACATCAAATTTGCCATCAGGAATATTAACTAAATCGCCAAATGTAGTCGGAGAAATCATTACAAGCGGATTTCTAAATAATGATGCAACCTTTAAAATATATTCCACGTATCCGATTTTTTCAATTGTACCGTTTTGAATATTAAATTTAATATCGCCATTAAGTTTAAGACTCGCATCAGAATTAATTTCTACCAATCCCATTGCTTTTCCCGAGATTTCTCTAGGTAAGCCTAAAAGAGCATCTGCCATAACGGTTGAATTAACGTCTTTTACGCCAAGCCTTAAATAATATTTGTTTTTAATTAAATCTGCACGAACTTTTAATGTAGAAATACCTTCCGCAATATCAAACTTGTTTGATTGCAAATTCAAAATTCCGTCTTTATCAAGTGTCAAATTTGCGTGCAAATTACCAAAATTAACGTTCTTGTATTTTCCATTTTCAAGATTTAACATGCATTTTTCAACAATAATCAAACCTTTTTGGAATGTTGGAACATCAACATTGTCAGACTCGCTGTCCGACGCGTCTTGCACCGTTCCCTCTCCACGGGGGAGGGCTAGGGTGGGGGCTGATGTTGAAGCTGAAACGCTCTTTTGACTATTCGCCAAAAATCTTTCCAAATCAATATTATCAACATCTAAATCTACATACTTTACTACAATTGGCAGCCTTAAATCGTTAACGATATAACCTTTAAAATTATATTTTGAGCGCTTAAATCTTCCTTCTGCAATCGCCCCGAGTTTATCGCCTTTAGCACCAATTTTAGCTGATTTGATAAAAAGTCTTTGAGATGGAATTCTAACTTTATCAAGAGTTATAACTCCCTCCATTACAGGGAACTCTCCTGTGTTAATCACACCCATTTTGCCTGTAATAGTACCTTTTTTAAAAATCTTTTGACCTGCTAAAAAGTTTAAAAATTCACTCGGCAAAGGTCGCGGAATTTTTAAATGAATATCTTGAAGTTTCATATTATCTGCCATATCAAGATTTCCGTTAATTGAAAGCACAGGCGTCATGCTTTTTTTTAATTCATTTGTTATAAAATAATCAATTGTGTTTATTTTTAAAATATTTTTTACAACACTTAAATCAACTTTGAAAAGAGTTTTATAATCCTTCAGTACCATTGATTGGTCGCCTAATTTAAAACCTTCGCCCTCTTTAAGTAAGAAATACCACAAAATATCACAAGAACCGTTTTTAGAAGTTAATGTTAATCTTGAACCTGCATCACCAACTAAACTGATTGGAGAACCGAGCATTTTTGAAGCATAATCTCTAAAGAAATCGTTGTTCACAAAAATATCCGAAACAATTTTCGTATCACAAGTTTTCCAATAATCTTTAACCGTGCCTTCCATCGTCAAAGTATCATTGGTTTTGTTGTTATAATAGCCTTTAAAATCTTTCAGAATAATATCTTTGTTGCCGATTTCGACAATACCTTGCGTAATTTTTACAGGCATTTTCATCAAATCTTTAACTTTGAATTCGGACTCATTTACGTTAATATCACCGCGAATATTCTGTTTAGTTAAATGTAGATTAAAATCCACGCTACCTTTTACTTCACAAATCGGCGCAAGCATTTCCTTACCGTTTGGCATAATTATATTTGAAGCTACAATATTATAAATATCTCGTGCGCTAAAATTTTTAGATGAAATATTTAAATTCATGCCGGCTTTTCTTGAAGCAAAAGCGTCGATTACGATTTTTGATTTATCTATTTCTATCGGAAATTTGTCAACATGCAATTCGCCGTTTCCCATATAAATACAATGTTTATCATCAGCAGAAACTTGAATTTTGTCTTGACCTTTTGTCATAAAGAAATCAAAATCAAAGTGCAAATATTTTTTAGCCTTGGTTCTATCCAAAAGAATATTTTGCGCGTCAAATTTTATCCCAACATCGTCCAAGTTGTAAGTAATCAGACATTTTTTCACGCCAAAGATTGTGGAAAATAAATCTAAATTAAGCTCGCTCTGTTTTTCTTCTTTCTGTTCTTGTTGCGGTAAAATTGCCATCAAATCAGATGCGTTTACAAAAATATTATCTGCAAAAAGTTTTTTTACAATAATACGTTTTGCCCAGATATCTTTGAAAGAAAATTCTGTATCAAGATTATTAAGAGCAAGTATTTGTTTATTATTTTTCGTAAGCGTCAATTCTTCCAAAGTAAAGCCGATATTTGGGCTTAAACTTGTAGCAAGTTTTGGATTCTTGATTAATAAATCAGCTTTTAAAAACTCCGTTGCTTCCTTTACGGCAACTTTATTTAACCATGCGCTTGAAACAAGTTTTGGCAATGTATAAAGATAAGTGCTAACTCCAAAACCTGCAATTACAACAGCCGAACATACGGTTGCGGTTAATATTTTAACGCTCTTTCTCATAGTCAAGATTATAACATGAAATATTTTCGGCTGCTTCTCATTTAACACACACCAAACTTATCATAATTTTATTGTACAATCTAAGTATGAAAAAATTTAGTCTATATTTTGTTTTAATAATTCTTGCCGCATCAATGTTCGTACCATTTGCACTTATGTTTTTAATATCTTTAAGCGGAAATGAAAATATTTTTACTGATTACAAAAATATAAATTTATCGTTGATTGCATACAAAAATGTTTTTGCATCTATCCCTGTTGTTAAGTATTTTTTAAACAGCTTAATTGTTGCAGGTTTTGCAACACTGGGACAAGTTTTGATTTCAGCACTTGCCGGTTATGGATTTGCGAGGTTAAAATTCAAAGGCAGTGACACTTTGTTTTTTATATTTATTCTAACTATGATGGTACCGCCACAAGTAAATATCGTTCCGCTTTTTTATATAATGAGCAAGTTCGGATGGATTAACACTTATCAAGCCATGATTGTACCTGCGATTTTTGGCGGATTTGGTGTTTATATGATGAAAGAATATTTTACAAGCTTTGCAAAAGACTTGGAAGAAGCTTCTAAATTGGATGGTTGCAATACTTGGCAAACCTTCTACAAAATTGCTTTACCTTGCGCCATGCCGGCAATCGCGACTTTAAGCATTTTTACGTTCGTAACTACTTGGAACAGTTTTATGTGGCCACTGATTGTAACCAATACCGAAAGCATGCGAACTTTAACAGTCGGACTGACTATTTTTAAAGGTTCGTTTAGAGAAATCACAATGTGGGGTGAATTAATGGCATGTTCTTGCATTTGCTCAATTCCTGTCATTGCAATATTTTTAATTGGCAAAAAATATTTAATCAACAATCCGATGGATGGAGCGGTTAAGGGGTGAATAGTGTATATTTTCTCTCGTTCAGATATTAGTTATGAGAGGAGAAAATCATTTTTTGTTTTAATTTTTCAATGCGTTCATTGGCCTCTAAAATTCGTCGCTTCAATGCTTCGTTATTTTCGGCTTTTGCTATAACTCCTTCAATCACATCAATGGTTTCTTTATCAGCATTTCTATAAATAAACATATCTACGCCTGCAAGGATTGCCATTACACAAGCGTCAACTGCGCCAAAATCTTGAACACCTTTCATTACCATATCATCTGAAATAATGATACCATTGTAGCCAATATCATTTCTCAAGTAACCGATAGCATTTTTACTTAGAGATGCCGGAATAACGTCTTTATCAAAACAAGTACAATGTAAGTGTGCAGCCATAATCATATCAGCTTTTTCTCTAAACGGTCTTATGTGAACTTTTTTCATTTCATTGAGTGGCAAATCTATGCAAGGCAGAGTGAGATGGCTGTCTTTATCTGCATCTCCGTGCCCAGGATAGTGCTTTAAACACGGTATAATACCGTTTTTTCTGAATTCTTCTGAAACAATATTAACGCCTTTTATAACTTCATCCGTGTCTGATGAAAAAGAGCGTTCACCAATAATCGGGTTGTTGGGGTTTGTATTAACATCTGCGCATGGTGCAAAATTAAGATTTATACCATAATCTTTTAATTCTAAAGCAATTTCACAACTCTGTTTTCGTAAAAAATCTTCACCTTTTTGATATGCGAATCTTGGTGAAAGATAACGAAGATGAAGATTTTCGGTTCTTTCAACTCGTCCGCCCTCTTGGTCTATAGATAAAAATGGCTGAATTATTGCTTTTGACTTGATGTCTTTGATTAACTGTTGAAACTGTTCTTTTGTTTGGATGTCTTTTGTAAAAAATATTACACCACCCAGACCTTTGGCTAGGGCTGTGTTTAGGGCCGTTCCTGTCCCTAAAATAAACATTTGATAGATTAATGGTTCCATAAAACTATAATACTTGAAAAGTTTATAAAATAATACTGTAAGAAAGATAATAATAGTTTTTAAATTATTTTATATTTTTATTTTGTTCTTTTTGTTCATTCTTATATCTTAATTTTGTGAAATAATTTGTCATACCTGCTACAAAAAATCCCATCACGCCAATTGAAAATACGTAAGGCAAACCTGAAATCAAAACTTTTTGTTTTACTAAAGATTTGTATTCATCATTGATTGTGGTTTTGTTTTCCTTTGCTTTTTTTTCTGCCAATTTGCCCAATTCATCAAATTTTGGCACGCTTAAATCTTTGCCGATTAAATCTTTGCACTTGCCGGCTTTGTGAAGGAGCTTTCTGAAGCCTTTTTCTACCAATTCGCTACCTGTAATTACATATAAGGCTACAAGCGGAAAACGTGTCGCAGTTTCTTTCAAATTTTCTTTTCCTCTATCGGAAGAAGCTCCAAAATAACCTGCACCGCCGACTAAAACACAAGTTGTTAATTGCCCTTTGCTTAAGCATAATTTGCCGTTTTGGCTGTTAAAATCCATACAAAGGTATTTGTTCATAAAATTCTTTGCTTTTGGCGAATTTTTAAATAATTTATTTCCGGGGGCTACAATAAATTCAGAAACTTTTTGCAATATTTTTGAATCTTTGCCTTTTGTTGCTAAAAGCCCTGCCAAACCTAAACATCCTGCATAAAGTCCAGCAGCAAATCCGATATGTTTTTTTGCGCTGTTTCGAACTTTTTCTTGGTGTTTTGTATCTTCTTGACTGTTTTCCAAAGATGCAATGTTTTTAAAATCACTCTTATTGAAAATTTTGAGTGTCATTAAGTTTTTAATATAGTTTAAAGAAAATTCTGTCAACGGGATTGCCATAGCTGCAAGCGAAATTGCAGCTTTTACGGGTAAAATTTGTTTATTTTTAGCCTTGTTTCCTTTTTCTAAAAGTTCTACACCCGTTGTAGCAACTTCTTTTTTTAAATTTTTGTCTAAACCTTTAGAGAAGATTTTTCTGGCAACTCTTTCCCCAAGAATTGTCGGCACAAAATAAATCAATGTTTCTTCTGAGGTTTCCAAAAATGTATTTTCGGTTAAATCCGCCAAACTTCTTGAAAAAACAGCCTTTGGAATCAAACAAGTTGTAACATCTTGTATAAACCGAGATGTTGATAGCCCTGATGCCTGCTCTTGATGTCGGACAAACTTGGCAGCAGGTTTGAGTGGTTTTGGTAACGTATTGATTAAATTTTTATCATTGATTTTTGTCATAATCCATAATCCTAAAACTTGTGAAACTTTAAAATTGCTTTACCTTAACGACTTTGTTTACAAACATTTACACAAGTTGAATAAAAGAAGCAGACAAAATCTAAAGGTTTTAACTACCCTTTTATTAATTAAATAGAACAGTAAAAATAGGGTAGTTTATACTAACCCGCGCCACCAATTTCTATTTAGATTAAACATATTTTTCATAAACAATTTTCCTGTATCGACTTTGTATCGATATATCGGTACAAAGAAATTGTAAAACACATGATATTATTTGTCAACACAGATTAAGCATAAAAAAAACTAAGCTTGATGCTTAGTATCTTTTTCTTTTCCAGCTTCTGTTATGAATTAATCAAATAACACATATATTACATTGAAAAATAACTTAAATATATATTAAGATTATATACAGATTACTATGTAATATTCCAATTGTCAATAATATTACTCCGGCAGTGTCGTTACAATTTTTAAAGATAGGTTTTATTCTGATGTTATGAACAGAATTAAAGAACTATTAGGAAAAAGAATTAAAGAATTACGTGAAAAACGTGGTTATACGCAACAACAATTAGCAGAAAAAGTTGGAATTGATCAACGAAACTTAAGTAAGATAGAGTGCGGTATAACTTTCCCTTCAAAGAGTTTAGGGGAATTGGCAAGATGCTTGCAAATCAGTTTGCCTGAATTATTCGATTTGGATCATTTAAAAGTTAATGATGTTGAAAAGAAAGTAATAATGAAAGGTATTATTGACGAACTAAACACTGAAGAAGTGGAACTTGCATACAAAATTATAACCGCAATTTTCAATTAAAACTTTATATCTTGTAATAATTGAGCGCATGCCAAAATATTGTGGTAACATGGACTAAGTAGGAGATTTTATTAGAAATGAATTATCACAATATCACGAAAGATGACATGCTAAATGGTGATGGCTTAAGAGTTGTATTGTGGGTTGCAGGTTGCACCCATCACTGTCAAGGCTGTCAAAACCCTATTACTTGGGATGTAGGGGGTGGAATACCTTTTGACGATGCGGCTGAAAAAGAACTTTTTGAGGCATTAAATCGTCCGCATGTTTCCGGCATTACGTTTTCCGGTGGAGATCCATTGCATCCGTTTAATAGAGAAGAAGTTTTTAGGCTAATCAAAAAGATAAGAACAGAATTACCACAAAAAACAATTTGGTTGTATACAGGATTTTTATGGGAAGAAATAAAAGATATTCCGGAAATTGCTGATATTGATGTTATATGTGAAGGCAAATTTGTTAAAGAACTTTTGGACAATAGAATTCATTGGGTAGGCAGTTCTAATCAAAGAGTTGTTGATGTAAAAGCTTCTTTAAAAGATAACAAAGTTGTTTTGCATAATTCATAGTTTATGTTATATTTTTGAAGAACAAAGCAGTCGGGTAATTGCGCTTTTGTAAAAAAGTGAGGAAAGTCCGTGCATCTAAGGACAGACTGCCGGAGAAACTCCGGACGGCGTGAGCCGGTGGAAAGTGGCACAGGAAATATACTGCCGATGGATTTTTAATCACAGGCGATGGTGCAACGGTGAGTTAAGAGCTTCACCAGCGATATCGAGAGGTATCGGCTAGCTAAACCCCAGTTGGATGCAAGATTGAATCAGGTGTTTTAAAGGTGTCCGCCAAGCCTGGAAAAATCGCTTGAGATTGGGAGCAATTCCAATACCAGATAGATAATTACCTAAAAACAGAACACGGCTTATGAGCTGCTTTGTTCTTTTTTTTTATTTATTTTCTTCTACGCCTTTATAAAATTCGTTTGTAATTAGTTGCGAATACTTTTTCTTTTCACTAATCGAAAGAGCAAGTTTTTCAGAACCGTCAGAGGTTGTAACACTTGCCACTATACCTGAAACATCAGAAAACGGAAGCTTTGTTACATGCGCATCGAATTTCGCATAAGGAACTTGCTTTCCGTAAACTTTCATAGTGCCACGATTGGTAACTTTGATATCTTGAACTGTTATTGCCTGATATTTAAATTTTTCGGATAAATCTTTTAATTTAGTTTCAACTTGTGAGCTTTTAATATCTTCTTGAGTTAATAAAGGTTTTTTCCCGGAATCTACAATAACCATTTTTTGACCGGAAGCTTTATGTTCCGCAAGTACGGCTTTATAGCCTACAAGGTTTACGGCGTTATCAATTTGATATTCTTCGTTTAGATTAGAAAAATTGCCAACCTTTTTTGCACTTTCAAATGCGTGCTCTTGAATAAAATTTCCAACACTTATTTTTACGGCTTCAACATATTTTTGTCCGCCAATAGCGTTAAATCCCATGATTGCAAGTACAAGAAGAAATGCGTTAAAAATTATTTTTATTAATCTAAACATATATATACCTCGTGGCTTAAATTATACCATAATGAAACGTAAAGTTTTACAAATAAAACTTGCGCCACTATGCCATATTATGTACAATTATTGTTATGACAAAGCCTGAAATTAATTTAGTTAATACATCTGATGTTTGTGTAGAAGACGCTACTCCTGCAATGCAGAGGTACTTAGAAATAAAAAAAGAACACCCTGATTGTTTGCTTTTGTATAGAATGGGTGATTTTTACGAAACTTTTTTTGAAGACGCTGTAACTATGTCGCGCGAACTTGAATTAACTTTAACAGGGCGGGATTGTGGTGCAAAATTGGGTAGAATTCCGCTTGCAGGAATACCGATGAAAGCTCTTGACGGTTATTTGGAAAAACTTGTGGCCAAAGATATCAAGGTTGCGATTTGCGAACAATTAGAAGACCCAAAACAAGCTAAAGGTATTGTAAAACGTGGCGTTGTAAGAATTATTACGGCAGGAACGCTTTTAGAAAGCAACTTTTTGAATCAAAACAGTAATAATTATATGTGCGCAGTGTTTAAAAATGGTGAAAAGTGGGGCTTTGCATATACTGATATTTCAACTGGTGAATTTAAAGCTTCTGAATTAACTTTAGAAACTCTTATTACAGAATTAGCTCGTATTCAGCCTGCTGAAATTGTTGCGCCTGCAAAAAAGATGAAGCTTCAACCGTTCCAAATCGTGCCGGAAGAAACAGTTGATTTGCCTGAAGAGATTACAAAAATTTATAATTGTTCAAAAGTTCCTGCAAAAGTTTTTGAAGAAGATTTTGCAAAAAACAATTTGCAACAAGTCTTTAAGATAAGTTCACTCGATGCGATTGGCTATAATACTTGTCCTATTGGATTTAGAGCTGCTGCCGGATTATTAGCGTATATTTGGGAAAATCTAAAAGACGGATTTCCTAAGTTTGAAAGAATAGAAACTTATGAACTATCTGAATATATGGCTATTGATGCTAATACACGAAAAAACCTTGAGTTAACCGAAACATTGAGAGAAAAAAATAAATATGGTTCTCTGCTTTGGGCGATTGATAAAACAAATACAAATATGGGCGCAAGACTTCTAAAATCTTGGATTTGTCAGCCTCTAAAAGATTTAAAAAAGATTTTAAAACGTCAAGAGGTTGTAAAACAGTTAGTAGCAAATTCAAACGAACGTTATGAAATTGAGCGTCAACTAAAAAATATTTATGATATTCAAAGACTGTCAACACGTTTGAGTAACGGTACAGCTAATCCGAGAGATTTTTTGAGCATAAAAACTTCACTTCAAGCTTTGCCTGATTTGGTAAGTGTTGCAAAAACAATAGGGCTTTCTGTTTTTAATCTGATAGAAGATGAATTAGGAAGTTTGAATGATTATGCGGATTTGATTGAACGTACGATTAGCGAGGATGCACCAATCACAATAAAAGAAGGCGGTTTAATCAAACAAGGCGTAAGTTCTGATTTGGATTACTTACGTGATTTGATGTGCAATGGTGAAAATTGGCTTAAAGAATTTGAACAAAGAGAAAAAGACAGAACAGGTATTAATATTCTAAAAGTTGGTTATAATAGAGTTTTTGGCTACTTTATAGAAGTTACAAATTCTAATTTGAGCAAAGTTCCACCTGATTATATTAGAAAACAAACGCTTTCAGGTGCTGAAAGATTTATTACGGATGAACTTAAAAAGCATGAAGATGAAGTTTTGACCGCACAAGTTAAAGCGTTTGAACTTGAATATAAAATGTTCAGTGATTTTAGAAATTATTCTAAAGAATTTGTTACTCTTATCAGACAAACAGCAGAATGTATTTCTGAATTAGATGTATTTACTTCTTTTGCAGAAATAGCTGTTGAACAAAATTATGTTTGTCCTGAGCTTGATGAAAGTGGTGACTTCTTTATCAAGAATGGTCGTCATCCTGTTTTAGAAAAAATTCTTCCGCTTGGGACTTATGTTGCGAATGATATAGAACTTTCAAGCTCGGATAAATCAAAAACTGAATTTATGATTTTAACAGGGCCTAATATGGCAGGTAAATCTACATATATGCGCCAAAATGCACTTATTGCGATACTCGCGCAAATCGGTTCATTTATACCTGCTGATTGCGGTAAAATCGGGATTATTGATAAAATCTTTACCCGCGTTGGCGCAAGTGATGATTTGACCTTGGGCAAATCAACATTTATGGTTGAAATGACCGAAACGGCTTATATTTTGAATAGTGCAACAGACAAGAGTCTTATTCTTATTGATGAGATTGGGCGTGGAACAAGCACTTATGATGGCGTTGCGATTGCTTGGTCGGTTGCGGAATATATTGCAGGCAAAATTGGCGCAAGATGTATATTTGCGACGCATTATCATGAATTAAATGTTATGACAAATTCATATCCGCAAATTAAGAATTATAGAATTACTGTTAGTGAAGAAAATGGTGCAATAGAGTTTTTGCGTAAGATTGTTCAAGGTGGTGCAAGTAAAAGTTACGGTATTCAAGTAGCTAAAATGGCAGGTCTGCCAAACTCTGTTGTTAAACGTTCTGAAGAACTTATGAGCAGAATGCAAAGAGATTTTTCTAAGAATTTATCAAAAGGAAAATCAAGAGCAAAAACAGAAGCAGAAATCGACGTTCAAGCACCGCAGTTGAATTTGTTTGGGGAATAAATAATAAGTTTATGCAAATATACTCTGACAAGTCTTTTTCTGAGCCAATAGAAATTATTAAAGCGGAAGGCGATTTAAAACAAGCTTTTGTTCGAATTGACGAGCTTAGAAAAAAATATTACTTGTTGGGTTATATAACGTATGATTTTAAAAAACTTTATTTTGAAGTCTTTGATAAGTTTGAAAAATATACTCCAAAAACGCCGAAACAGCTTGGTACAGTTATAAAACCGCTGATTTCAAAAGAAACTTATATAAAGGCAATCAATAAAATTAAAGAATATATTGCTAACGGTGTAACTTATGAAGTCAATTATACTTATCCGTCAGAAGTTTTGACGAACTTAAATGGGCTTGATTTGTATGAAGCGATTTTAGAAAAGCAAAAAACGCTTTATAATGCTTATATAGAAACGCCAGAATTAACATTGCTTTCTTATTCACCGGAATTGTTTTTTAAACTTAGGGGTAATAAGATTTTAACAAAACCTATGAAAGGTACGGCTCCAAGGTTAGGCGACGAAGAAGATTCTAAAAGACGTGAATTTCTTTTTTATGATATGAAAAATCGCGCCGAAAATATTATGATTGTTGATTTGTTGCGAAATGATTTAGGCAGGATTTCTAAAACAGGAACCGTTAAAGTTGATAAACTTTTTGAGGTGGAAGAGCACCCAACGGTTTTTCAAATGACTTCAGAAATATCTTCCGAACTAGAAGATGAAATAAACTTGTATGATATATTTGAGGCGATTTTCCCTTGCGGTTCCATTACCGGAGCACCGAAAATTTCAACTATGCGAGTGATTGATGAATTAGAACAATTCAATAGAAATATTTATTGCGGAGCTATTGGTTTTCTGTCGCCAGAGGTTTGCGAATTTAGCGTGCCGATAAGAATTTTGTACGGAAAAGATAATAAATATACTTATCATGCAGGTGGAGCAATAGTATGGGATTCTACAGCAGAAGATGAGTGGGAAGAAACGCTTGTAAAGACAAAATTTTTGCAAACAGATTTTCAATTAATTGAAACCGCGGTTGATGATTGGGCAAGACATGTGTTGAGGATGAAAAAATCGGCGCATGAATTGGGGTTTAAATGGAATGATGAGATTGAAAACTTGGATAAAACACAAGGACTGCTTCCCTCTCCTCGGGAGGGGGCTTGCATAACGGCAGCCTGCCATGATGTTAATTGCTCCGTGTCGGATTCTCAAAAACTGAGAATTACTTTAGACAAAAAAGGCAACCTCCAATATCAATTGGAGCAGCTTTCAACCAAAAAAACAGGTCGGGTATTGTCTGACAAAAATTTAAAAGATTATCAGGTCGCTAACGCTCCTCTCAATGACTTGGCGTCTGGTTTATTGCCAAAAGTAAAACTTCTTGGTAAAGTCAATTCTCATAATCCTTTTCTTTATCATAAAACTACTATCCGCGAAGCCATGCCGACGGATGTCTTCGAGCATATTAGAACAAATGAGCGCGGAGAAATTACGGAAGGAATTTTTACAAACATTGCAATAAAAAAAGACGGCAAATTATACACTCCGCCTGTTTCTTGTGGCTTGTTAAACGGTACTTTAAGACAAAAACTTTTAGAAGAAGGCAAGCTTGTTGAAAAAATTTTCTATCCTAAAGATTTAGAAACTGCTGATAAGATTTTTTGCTTTAATTCAGTTCGAAAAATGGTTGAGGTGCAATTGTGCTTATAATTGATAATTATGATTCCTTTACATATAATATCGTGCAGTACATCAAAATTTTAGGTATAGAACCTATTGTAATCAAAAATGACGAATTGAGCCTGACAGATATTAAAAAACTTAAATTTTCTAAAATAATTCTTTCTCCGGGGTGGGGAAATCCTGAAAACTCTGGCGTTACAATGAATGTAATTGATTATTTTCAAGATAAAGTTCCGATTTTGGGCGTTTGCTTGGGCATGCAATGCATCGCGAAATATTTTGGTGCGGATATAGTTAAGGCTTCGGAACCTTTTCATGGTAAAAATTCTGAAATATTTTTTGATGATGATTTTGAGCTGTTTAAGGGACTGAAACAAGGTTTCAGCGCGACAAGATATCATTCGCTTATGGTTGCGTCTTCTTTTTTGTCGAATGAGTCACCGATTAAAATAACCGCTCGGACAAAAGATAATATTCCGATGGCTCTAAAAATCAAAGATAAGCCGATTTATGGCGTTCAATTCCACCCGGAAGCAATTTTAACAGAAGATGGTATTGAAATCTTTAGTAACTTTTTTCTTCTGAGCCAAAATAGTTTGTAAAAAGTTGTAGAAAGCGATATAAAAATATTAAGTTTTGTAACAAACCTTTTTATTCTTTTCTTAAAAAGGCAATTTTTTTAACAAAAAAGACTTTATAAATATAAGGTTAGATAAAAATAGGTTAGGTAGGTTATGATTAATAATATTGCATCTATGGACATGCGTCCACAGATGGCAGTCGCAAAACCGACTGCATCTGTATCAAGCTTTAGTATGCCACCAATACTGGGCTTTAAAACAATTCCGTTAAAAGAAAAGGCAACTATTCGTGTCAAAAAATTAAAAAGAGGGGATAATATTGCTATCCCCGGAGTAATAGAGGATGACTATGTAGATGTGGTCGAAGAAACTCTTAATCTGGAACGAAAGCCGGAGGAGGGGAACTTCTTTAATCAACAATCATTTATTATTCCGGTCAAACGGAAAATACAGTATTTGAAAAACTGTTATATAATTGACTATATTCAATCACCTAAACCAAGGTGCGGACTTGGTGCGGAGGCAATAAAAGCTTTGGCTGAAAAAGCTATGTTTGATCCGAAGGCAGAAGGGCGTATTGTGACTTTTTCTGCGCCACTGGTCAAAGAATCATCGCCGGCTCTGTTCTTTTACAAGCTCGGGTTCAGGTTCACGTCACCTCAGGCGAATGAATATATGGAGGAATGTCTCAGAAAGAAAGTACCTGATATTCCTGTTCAGACGGGAATGATGTACTTACCGAAGAACAGGCTGCACAAATTGTTACATTATGGAGAATTATTCTAAATGAGTGAAATTAAAAACAATTATTTAGAAGGACACTACTCGACAGAAACCAAGGTTAAACGACCGAAAATTGTCGCGGCAGAAGCTCCTGCAATTTTGCCTAAACAAACACTGTTTTCTAACAAAGACGCAGACAAAAGAATACAACAAATTAATACTGATATATATGAAGGTGCAAAAAAGGAGAAAACAAAAAATGATTTTAATAAAAAATTGTATTTTAAAATTTTTGGCGGTGTTGTTTTATTCTCCGCAGGTATCGCCGGTGTATATAAAATCAGAAACTTCTTTAGAAAATCTTAATTAGCAGAATTTCTGTTTTATGTTAAAATAAAGTGCAGAGGAGTTGAAAATTTGAAAAGCGGAAAAGTTCGATAAGTTCGTTTTGGCTAACAATATCTGCTTATCAAAAGTGAATAATTTGAACCGTTCAACTGTTCAACATTTCTACCTTTCAACTCTATTTACAAAATAGCGAGGATATAATAAATGTGCGGAATTGTTGGTTACGTTGGAAATAAAACAGCGGTTGATATTCTTTTAGAAGGTTTAACAAGTCTTGAATACAGAGGTTACGATTCTTCAGGAATTGCGGTTAATGTGGAAGGCAAAGTTGAACTTTATAAAGCTGCAGGTAAATTACAAAATCTTAAAGACATAGTTGAAAAAAATTACGCAGAAATTTCTAAATCAACAATCGGCATAGGTCATATTCGTTGGGCAACACACGGTGCGCCAACAGTAGAAAACGCACACCCACATTCTTGTAATTGTGGAAAGGTAGCGGTTGTTCATAACGGTATTATTGAAAATTACAAAGAATTAAGAGCAAAATTAGAAGCTAAAGGCTGCACATTCCGCTCTCAAACCGATACAGAAACCGTTGCACATTTAGTAGCTACAAAATATGGTGAAACTCACGATTTAACAGAAGCAGTAAGACTTGCTACAAAAGAAATTGAAGGTGCTTATGCTCTTTGTGTTATTCATCAAGATGTACCAAATACAATTGTTGCGACAAGAAGAAATGCGCCACTTGTTGTTGGCTTAGGTGAAGGTGAAAACTTTGTAGCATCTGACGTTCCTGCATTAATCCAATATACAAAAAAGGCAATGTATTTAGATGATAATCAAATTGTGACATTGAAACCTGATTCTTACAAAGTTATTGATATTGACAAAAATCCATTAACTTTGAAAGTAGAAACTCTTCCTTGGGAACCTGTAGCATTAAGCAAAATGGGTTATAAGCACTTCATGCTTAAAGAAATTCATGAACAACCTGATGTTGTTAGAAACGTGCTTTCAGGAAAACTTCATGCAATGGATGAGGATATCATTTTAAAAGAAGTTACTTTAGATAAAGATAAATTAAAAAACTTAAGCCGTATTCAGATTGTTGCTTGCGGGACATCTTTGCATGCTGCAATGGTTGGTAAATATTTAATTGAAGATTTTTGCGGAATTCCTGTTGATGTTGAACCTTCAAGCGAATACATTTACAGAAAAACAATTACAGATAAGAATACGCTTGTAATTGGCGTTTCTCAATCAGGTGAAACAGCTGATACTATTACCGCTGTAAGACAAGCAAAAAACAAAGGTTCACATATTTTAATCGTAACTAACCGACCTGATTCAACAATGGCGAGAGAAGCAGACAGCTTAGTTCCGGTGAATGCAGGTATAGAAGTTTCTGTTGCGGCTACAAAATCATACATGGCACAGTTGATTTCGTTCTACTTGTTGGCAATTTATATGGCAGAAGTTAAAAACTCTATGCCAAAAGAAGAATTAGTTAATTTGAAACATGAATTAATCGTTCTTCCACAAAAAATTGAGAAAGTTTTAGCGCATACAGATGATGTTCAAAAATGCGCAAGAGCGTTCTCCAGTTCAAAAGACTTTATTTTTATTGCAAGAGGAATTAACTTCCCAACAGCGTTAGAAGGAGCTTTGAAACTTAAAGAAATCAGTTATATAAACGCAACAGGATATACAGCTGGTGAATTAAAACACGGTCCTATTGCAATGTTAGATGAATCTATGCCTGTGCTTTCAATCTTGATGTCAGGCAAAGTATTTGATAAAATTATGTCAAATTCAGAAGAAGCAAAAGCTCGCAACGCACGAATGATAGCACTTACTGATTGTACAGATTCAAAAATGGAAGAACTTTTTGATTGCATAATCAGAGTTCCGAAAATATCAGAAATATTATCACCTGCACTTGCGATTGTTCCATTGCAATTGTTAGCTTATTATATCGCAGAATTTTTAGGCAAAGATGTTGACCAACCTAGAAACTTGGCAAAATCAGTAACTGTAGAATAAGCTTTTATTCAAAAACTTGTAAAGTCTTCTATTCAATTTCAAAAAATTAAATAGAAGACTTTTTAATGAAAGTTTTTAAAATTAAATTGTTGACTTTAAATTATTAGCATGTATGATATAAATATACCGAGCGGGGGTAATTCAGTGGTAGAATGCCTCCTTGCCAAGGAGGATGTCGCGAGTTCGAGCCTCGTCTCCCGCTCCATTTTAAATAAAGAAACTGGAAGTCCTATTAAAGGGGCTTTTTTTATTGCCAATTTATGAACGACGAGGTAGAACTCGCGACAAAGAAAAGCTTACGCTTTTCGTCGCTCCCTCTATTTGCTCTTGAAGAATTCGACGAATGATTTTTTACTCTACGGAAAACGTGACATTTAGTCACCTTTTCCTGCTCGCAAACAGACACAGTGAGCCTCGTCTCCCGCTCCATTTTAATTAAAGAAATTGGAAGTCCTGATGAAGGGCTTTTTTTATTGCTTAAGTTAATGGTGCAATTTTTGCACCATTAACTTTTATTATATCTGTGTCCGAATTTGACGTAACAATGCTTTAAAATGAGTACATAATAATAAGGAGAAATATTATGAACAATTTTGAAAGACGCAAGACTTTGGACTATTTAGAAAAGCTATTATGTGTAACGGATTTAAAAAATTTTAACTTTGTATACATTTTTAATTTTCTGGTTAAAGAATTTAAAATCAACAAGAAAAAATACCCTCTACTAAATGATGGTTCCCCAGACACAGACAGCACAAAAAGTTGTTCTGTATTGAAATGGGTGTTGTATCAAGATGTTATAAAATTAAAACAAAAAATAAAACCTGTTAATACGGTTTTAGAAAATAAATTACTAATCCTCAAATCACTTTATGATTTAAGTAACGAAGAGTATGAAATTTTAGTATTATTAATATTGCGGGAAGTAAATCAAATGATTGATGATTTTTATTATTGTCTGGATGGAAACAAATTTAGAAACTTTGCAATGAAATATCTAAAAGTACGAGCCGGAAAACAAAGTCGTTTGATAGATACTTTGCGTAAGAAAAAGATTGTTGATACTGATGACATTGTAATAAATTCGGAGCTGTTAGAAATATTTGACAATGAAGACTGCAACACACCAAGCAAAATTGCTAAAGTTCTTCTTGGAAAAACAGAGAAATCTGCACTAAAAATAAGCAATTATCCTCATCTAAAAGATAAATTAGAAATTGTAACAAAGCTTTTAGCTCGTTCCGTTGAAGAAAATAGACAAGGCGTCAACATTCTTCTTTATGGCGGTGTTGGAACCGGTAAAACAGAATTTGCAAAACTAATTGCAAATTCCTGTAAAATTCCTATGTATTCTGTTGTAACAACAAGAGAAACTTTTAAAGAAGCTGATAGAGGAGATAGGCTTGCAGATTTATATTCAAAACAATATCTTTTAAAATCGCTTGGCAAATCCTGTATTCTGTTTGATGAAGGCGAAGATGCGATGAATCGCTATGGTTATAAGGGTTATTTAAATCGAATTTTAGAAACTACAAATGTTCCTGTGATTTGGACAACAAACAATGTTCAAGATGTTGATCCGGCGTTTCTCAGAAGAATGACTTATTGCATAGAATTCAAAGAACTTACAGAAGATACAAGGCTGAAGATTTGGGAAAAAGCTGTTAAAAAAAGTGAAATTAAAATTAATCGTACAAAATTAATAGAGTTAAACAAGAGTTACAATATCCCCCCATCACTTATTATTAATGCCATTGTCAATACAGAAATTGTTGGTGGTAATGCGGACGATTTTGAAGGATTTATTGAAAATGTTGCACAAGTTGTTACAAAAAAGAAAAATGTAAAAAACAAAAAAGAATTTACGATACAGGATTATGACGAAAACCTTGTAAATTCTGATATTGATATTAAAAATCTGACATCAAGAATTAAATCCAGTGGCAAAATGAATTTTTCTCTTTGTCTTTATGGTGAACCGGGAACAGGCAAAAGCTTATATGCAAGATATTTGGCTAAAAATCTAGGCATAGAAGTTGTTATGAAACGCGCAAGTGATTTGATTTCGCCTTATGTTGGTGAAACTGAGAAACATATTGCGGCTGCTTTTGCAGAAGCAAAAGCTAAAAAAGCAATGCTGATTTTTGATGAAGCTGATAGCTTTCTGCAAAATAGAAACAATGCAATGAGACGCTGGGAAGTTTCACAAGTAAATGAAATGCTTACTTGGATGGAAGTACATGAATATCCTTTCGTTTGTACAACAAATCTGCTAGATTCATTGGATGAGGCAAGTTTAAGGCGTTTTACGTTTAAAATTAGATTTGATTTTTTGAATCAAAAGCAGGTGAATTGTGCAATTGAACACTTTTGGGGTATTAAAAATACACAAGTCGATATAAAAGGCCTAACTGCCGGAGATTTTGCAACAGTTAAAAAGAAAACGGATATTTTAGGTATTGAAAATTTGAACGAAATTTTGAAAATGCTTGAAGAAGAAGTTAAAATCAAAAAATCTGAAGAATTGAAACAGGCGATTGGATTTTAGAAATTGAAAGTGATTAATGTTAATGATGCAAAAAAATTGCACCTTACCTTTTTCAATTTAGAAAGGTAAGGTGCAATTTTTACATAAATTTTTTTATATTAAATTTTAAGCATTAGCTTTTTCTGCGTCAAAACATTCTTTGCATAAAACATCTCTGCCTTGAGTCGGGTTAAAAGGTACCTGAGTTTGCTTACCGCATTTTGCGCAAACTGCATCAAACATTCTCTTTTTACCACGGTGTTGTTGTTTTTTAGCCTTTCTGCAGTTTGGACATCTTTTTGGCTTATTTGTTAAACCTTTTTCTGCATAAAACTCTTGTTCACCTGCTGTGAATACGAATTCACAACCGCAATCTTCACAAATAAGCTTTTCGTCTTGGTACATGATTGTTCTCCTAAATAATTAATAACCTTGGCACTTTGTTTTATGCCATGCACTCATTTTATACTTTTTTCGGAGTGACGTCAAGCCTAATGCGTGTTTTAATTAAATATTTTTGTTGGGCTGAAAGCCCAACTTACATAAAGATTATCTAGGCAAGCTCAGCTTGAAATACATATTCTGCAGGACCTGAAAGGAATACATCCCCTTCAGGTTTATTTGGTGCACCGTTCCAAACTACATTTACGACGCCACCTGGCAGTTGAACTTCTACGGCGTTTTCAATATATCCGTTTAGAATACCTGCTACAACACTAGCGCAAGCACCCGTACCGCAAGCCAAAGTGATACCGCATCCTCTTTCCCAAACCGCAAGTTCGATTTTTTTGTAAGACTTAATCTTTACAAACTCTACATTTGTTTTTTCAGGAAATTCTGCGCTAGTTTCAATAATCGGCCCGTATTCTTTTGCAAATTCCATTACATCATCTTCAGGTGAAACGAAAATTACAAAATGCGGATTTCCCATTGAAACAGCGTTACCGTCAAAAATCATATTTTTAACAGACATTTTGTAATTCAAATTGTGGTGTGGAATGAAAGGAATTTTTTCAGATTCCAAAATCGGCTGTGACATATTTACTCGAACAAATCCGTCATCAAGGATTTCAGGTTTAATAATTCCTGCTAAAGTTTTTACGGAGAACATTTTTTTATCTATAAGTTTGTTATCGTAAACATATTTGGCAAAACATCTCATACCGTTTCCGCACATTTGAGCAGTAGAGCCGTCAGAATTGTAGAAAAACCAACCAATATCTGCTTCTTCGCAACTTGTATTAGGAATAATAAGCCCGTCTGCGCCAACTCCGAAGTGTCTATCACAAAGCATTTTAGCTGCGTCTGTAATTTTCATATCAAGTTTTAAGAATTCATCATAATCAATAATGACAAAATCATTTCCACAGCCTTGCATTTTTGTAACTTTTATTCCCATTGTTTCTCCAATCGATATTTACTTAATACGTTCATATAGTACAATTAAATTATATAAAGGAATTTGAATTATGGCAATAATAAAAGTACAAAAAGGAACAAAAGACATTCTTCCAGCTGAAATGCCTGTATGGCACTTTATGGAAGATGAGGCAAGAAAGATTTTTACGGAATATGGTGCGAAAGAAATCAGAACTCCGATTTTTGAGGCAACTGAACTTTTTGCGCGTGGTGTTGGCGATACAACAGATATCGTTAATAAAGAAATGTACACATTTGAAAAAAGCGAACGTTCATTAACTCTTCGTCCCGAAAATACAGCAGGCGTAGTTAGAGCATTTATTGAAAACGGTATGCACAGACTTTCTGCCCCTGTTAAACTTTGGTACAAAGGACCGATGTTCAGATACGAACGTCCACAAGCCGGTCGTCAAAGACAATTCCACCAAGTTGGTGTTGAAGTTTTTGGTATAAAGCAAGCCACTGCTGATGCGGAAGTTATTTTAATGGCGGTTAATTACCTTAAAGCACTTGGTTTGAACGATTTGAGTGTTGAATTGAATTCTCTCGGTTGTCCTGAATGTCGTGAAACTTTCAAAGCAAAGTTAAAAGCTGTAATTAAACCATATTTGAGCGAACTTTGTCCTGATTGCCAAGCAAGATACGAAAAAAATCCGCTAAGACTTTTGGATTGCAAAGTTGAAGAATGTAAAGAAATTTATGCGAAACCTGAAATTCAAGAAGTTATTCAATCTGATTTTATTTGTGAAGATTGTGCAAATCATTTTAATGAATTAAAAGGTTATTTAGACGCTTTGAATATTAATTATTCTATTAATAAACTTTTAGTAAGAGGTTTGGATTACTATAACAGAACAGTTTTTGAAATTAAATCAAACAACTTAGGCTCTCAAAACGCAGTCTGTGGTGGGGGAAGATATGATTCTCTAGTACGTAATCTTGGAGGACAAGACACTCCAGCCGTAGGTTTTGCTATGGGAATGGAAAGATTATATTCTTTACTTGAACAAAAACAAGAAGAAAAATTAACAGCATATATTGTTTCTAACAACACTTTAGAAGCCTTGAAGCTTGTATCAAACCTAAGAGAACATAACATTAGTTGCAATTTTGATATGACAAACAAAAAATTTACAAAACAACTAGAAAAAGCTTCAAAAATAGCTAATTATGCTCTAATTTTAGGCGAAGATGAAATCAACTCAAAACAAGTTTCTGTAAAGAATCTAAAAACTTCAACTCAAAATACAATAGCTTACTCTGATATTTTTGAATTCTTGAATAAATAGAAACAACTTACGATTATTATAATTACAGAAACAACTATTGGTGCTGGAATACCAAGCACAAAAGTTGTACAATCTATCCTTACACACTCAAC
>OIYY01000320.1_pt1 | contig 35558 bp, 31 predicted proteins | sample 1588341 | NCBI WGS metagenome assembly OIYY01 (sample SAMN03283287) | human gut metagenome | biome: human-associated habitat; material: feces | host: Homo sapiens | place: Peru | collected 2012 | reverse complement strand
ATTTTCCCTGCTATTGATAGGTAACTTAAAGCATTGAAAATTTCCATGTCTTTGTCGAAAAATACTAAGTGGTTCTACCCTCTTCAAAGTGATACGCACCGATGAAAATGTGTACTGTGGTGTCGCTCAACAGAAATATAATGCTTTGGCTTGATTGTAGCATAGTGAACCGTATTTGTCATTATATTTTCGTCTGTAAGATTGCAATTTTATGTTTTTCGAGTATTTTGTTTTACTTTTTTCGAATAACAAAAAGAGCAGGACAAGTATTTCTACCTATTCTGCTCATTTTTACATAAGCTCACAAAATCTACTGGGCTGCACCTCCGGTGGTACCACCGGTAGCTCCACCTGTGCTGTCCCCAGTGTTTCCACCGGTATTACCACCGGTGTTATCTCCGGTTGTTCCACCTGTGTTGCCGCCGTTATTTTCTCCGGTTGTTCCACCTGTGTTGCCACCGTTATTTTCTCCGGTTGTTCCACCTGTGTTACCGCCGGCAGCATCTGTCTTATTCGGGTCTGCTGTGGTCTGATCCGGTGTTGTAGTTCCTGCATCCGGTGTGGTCACTGTCTGGTCCGTAGGATTATCCTGCGTCTGGGCATCGGCAGGTGTATCCTGACTGTCCTGATAATCACCCGATATTTGGGCATATGGCAGGAAATCTATTGGTGTGAGATCGGCATGTATCTGATCCATGTAGGTCTTCCATATTTCTGCCGGATAAGAACTTCCTGTCAGTTTTTTGACTGTCTCAGGCATATCGCAGCCTACCCATACACATGTGGTGTAGTATCTGGTAAAGCCGCAGAACCAGCCGTCCTTCTTATCGTTTGTAGTTCCGGTTTTTCCGGCGCAAGGCATGCCATTGTCCAGATTTGCGCTACGTCCGGTTCCTGATTTCATAACATCTGTCATGACATCTGTCATCATACGCGATGCTGTCTCTGTATATATGACGGTATCCTTCTGCGATGACGTATATATGATATTGTTGTCAGAATCCACAATCGACTTAATGCATGTCGGATTCCTGTACATTCCATCGTTCTCAAGTGTAGAATATGCAGATGCCATCTCAAGCGTAGATACACCTGTTGTAAAACCTCCAAGTGCTGTTGCTGTGACATAGTCATCCTTTACTATATTGGTAAAATTCATATCCTTGAGATACTGTAAGCCTACCTTTGGCGTGAGCTCATCATATAGCTGCCATGCTACAGTATTCAGTGATTTTTGAACGGCAAACCTGATAGTCACATCACCGTAATATGAATCACCCGAGTTAGACGGTCCTCCGTCAAACTTGTGGTCATTGACGATGGTATCCGGTGTCTTTCCACGCTCAAATGATGGTGTATACACAATGAGCGGCTTGATTGAGCTTCCCGGCTGACGATGGCTTTGGAAAGCACGGTTTAGCGTATGACTGACCGCATCCTGGCTTCGTCCACCAACTATTGCAACCACCTCGCCTGTGTCGTTGTCTATACAGGTTGCTGCGCTCTGCAGCTTAAATGTGCCATCATCGGTCGTGTCTGTAAAGTCCAAAAGCGTCAGGTCGATTGAATCCTGAAGCTGCTGCTGCATGGTCAGATCAATTGATGTATAAATCTTGTAACCGTCTGAGTAGAGCTTTTTCTGACAATATGAATACATCTCATCATATGAAGCATCATACTCCTTTTCTTCCTCGTCGGAATCAAAGTAATACTTGAACTTGAAGCCCTCATTCTCCATGAGCGCCCTCGTAGCGCAGTAATATGCATAGGTATCCACATAATTGTACTTGACCGTGTCATCCTTCTCAGGCATATTGAGGGTAATCTCCTCGTTTATGGCGGACTCATACTCCTGCTGTGTGATTTTGCCGTCTTCCTTTAGATTTTTCAATATGAGATTGCGACGTGTCAGTGTGTGATCCTTGTTGTTTATCGGGTCATAGTATGTCGGGCTGTTCGGAATCGCACACAAAAAGGCAGTCTGCGACAAATCAAGATCCGCCAGCTCACAGTTGAAATAGCCATGGCACGCTGCCTGAATACCATAATATCCGTTCATAAAATAGACATTATTCAGGTAGAACTCCATAATATCGTTCTTCGAATATTTCCTTTCGAGCTCCATCGCTATGAACATTTCCTTGACTTTTCGCTGCCAGTTCTTGTTCGTATCCAGATAAATATTTCGGGCGAGCTGCATCGTGATGGTACTGCCACCCTGGGTAATTCTCTTGTTCTTTATGATGGATTTTGCGGCACGCACTATTGCCTTTAAATCCACACCATTGTGCTTGTAGAACTTCTTGTCCTCGATGCTGACCATACAGTTTACGAAGTTCTGCGGTATATCCTCATACTTCACATAGTCAGCCTTTTTAGTGGTGGCTGTCTCGGATATCTCATCACCGTTTGTATCGTAGAGTGTACTCGTCCGCGCCGGTAAAAATGTGTTTTTGTCAGATTTCTGCACGAGCTCTACCGCCTCTGAGTGAAGCTTCGCCACCTTGTCTGCATATCCGCCAAAGTAGTAAAAGCATAACCCTCCGAGAATCAGTACCATCAGAAAAATCTGAAGCTTTATGAAAAACCAGAAAACGCGATGCTGCTTTTTCTTCTTTTTCTTTTTCTGTTTTGCCATTCTAAACGTTACCTCCAAACTATCGGTATACCATTGTATATCGGCATACTTTATAGATAATTGACAACTATAACCAATATGTACTGTCTATTATACTACAATGCCTCTACATCAGATAATTAATAATTGCTTAATTTTCAATATACCTTTATAGCACAAAAGGAAGCTATTTGCTCCCTTTATCACGCTATTTTACATCTTTATTGCTGTTGTAGTCAAGTAAATAGTTTATTACAAGACTTTTCACAAGGCTTTTTTGAATCTCTAGCCGAGCTGTTCAGCCAGAAATTCTGCTGCTGCACTCACCAGCTTTTCGGCAATATCAGGGTTATCGCATTTTTCGTCGCAAGCACACAATATAACGGCTCCCGCACTATCACCATCATGCACTATTGCTGCTATTGCCTGCGCTTCACAGTCAGCTTTATCGTCATTTACCACCGGTATCAGGTTATTGTCTTTTTTACTGTACAAGGCACTTTTTCTCTTATCCATAATATCTTCGAGTTCCTTGGACAAAGCCTTGCCTATATACTTTTTGTGGTTTTTCCCGGCTGCCGCTATTATCTCCTCCCTGTCTGCCACACATACCGTGGCACCGGTTACCTTTGACAGGCTTTGTGCATATGCCTGTGATATATTCTTCAGGCTTCCCACCTGCGAATATTTCTTTAGCACTATCGTCTCGTCTGCATCCATATATATTTCCAGCGGACTGCCCTCTTTGATATGGAGCATCCTGCGCAGCTCCTTAGGTATGACTATTCTGCCGAGGGAGTCTACTCTTCTGGTCAATCCTGTGATTTTCACTTTATTGTCCTCCGGTTACTTTTTTGCATTTGCATTCATGCTTTGGAGGTAGTATATGGAAATCTGTATGAAATATACATTCGGTATGCACTGATACAGTGTTCTTTCATAATAGCTTTCATAATGTCACGGTATGTTTTGAATTTGATAAGGTATCTATATCCATCAGCTCACGCTCATCTGCGATATTCACATATACACAGTCATACTTCTTTGCCACACTTCTGCCACCCTTATCACCCTCCAGTGATAAAAGCTGCTGGATAAGCGATGAATGAAATACACACGGATTGCCTACGGCATCTCCACAGCGAAGCGAAAAAGCCAATCGCATATTTCCTTTATTTTCAAGCACTCTGTCTATTAATTTAATCACGCTTTGACTTTTTAAATATGGCTGGTCAGCTACTGCAAACATGTAGTAGTCCTGCATACCGGTCTTTTTCTGCTCCTGCACCGCCATAATTCCTGCTTTTATGGTGTAGGATATGCCTTTTTCGCTGTCCGGACTTAAGACTGCATGGCAATCGGGGATAGATGAGCAGTAGTCCAGTATTTCCCGGTAACGTGTAACGACGGTTATATCTATGACCGGGCTGTCTGATTTTAATTTATTATATCTATCTTTAATTTCTATCAAACGTTCAAGTAGATGCCTGTACATTGATTTTCCATCCAGCTCATAAAACAGCTTGTTACTTCCAAAACGGCGGCTGTTTCCAGCCGCCATGTATATGATATGAATCATTTCACTCTAAGGTCCTTTTCGTGCCAGCTTGGGTCTGCCATTCCCATAAGTATTTTCTCAGGGGTAAACGGAACTGTCCTGTGCCATACACCTGTTGCTCGATAAATGGCATGTGCCAGCGCAGGAGCCGGTGTATTGATAACTATCTCGCCTATTGACTTGACTCCGAATGGGCCTGACGGCTCATAGCTGGTCTCAAATTCGACATTGATATTGCCCACGTCCTGACGTGTCGGTATCTTGTACTGCATGAGGTCATTTTCTGCGATTTTTCCACCGGCATTGTAGGTGACATTCTCATAAAGTGCCATGCCGATTCCCTGACCTAAGCCTCCCTCAGTCTGCACACGCGCGAGGTTTGGGTTGACCGGGATTCCACAGTCCACAACAGCCTGATAATCAAGTATTTTAACTGCTCCGGTCTCCTTATCAAGCTCTATCTCGACCATTCCTACCATGTATGGAGGCGGTGAGACAGGTGATGAATATGTGGCGGTGACATCTACAGGGATTGTGTTGTTGACCTGTGATTTTGCTGCTATATTGGAAAGACTTACGGAAACAGCCCCGTTGTCTGCACCGTCCGGATTTATGATATACACCTCTTTGCCGTCGAAATCCACCTCTGATGCATCACAGCCCAGCAGCTGTGCACCGATTTTCTTTATATTTTCACGAAGCTCAAGTGCCGCATTCTGTGTGGCCATTCCTGTGATGTAGGTGGTTGATGAGGCGTATGAGCCCGAGTCATAAGGAGAAGCATCAGTATCCGCTCCAAATACTGCTATATCATCCGGCTCGCAGTCGAGCACCTCAGCCGCCATCTGCGCAAGTATGGTATCACAGCCGGTTCCCATGTCTGCCGCGCCTATCATCATGTTGTAGGTGCCACAGTCTGAAAGCTTTAAGGTACACGAGCCGACATCTACATTGGATATGCATGAGCCCTGCATTGCAAGTGCCATGCCTGCCGCACGAACCTTGCCATTTCCCATATCGCGGACAGGATACTTTTCTGCCCAATGGAAATTGTCCGCACAGTGCATTATGCATCTGTCGAGTGCACATGCATTGGCTGTCTCGCCAAAATATGCCGGCATAAACATGCCCTCACGGACGATATTTTTCAAACGAAGCTCAACCGGGTCTATATGCAGCTTTTCAGCGAGCTCATTGACAGTTGATTCAAGTGCAAAGATACCCTGTGTGGCGCCATAGCCTCTGTATGCTCCTGCCGCCTGCACGTTTGTGTACACAACATCGCACGAAAATCTGGTTGCCTCGCAGCCTCCTGTGTAAAGAGGAAGTGATTTATGACCTGAGAGTCCTACTGTTGTAGTGCTGTGCTCTCCGTATGCTCCACCATTTGACAGCGTATAAAGATCGATTGCCCTTATATGACCATCCTTCATCGCTCCGAGACGCACGGTGACCTCCATCTCATGACGCGGTGACGCGATAGTCTGACACTCTTTTCTGCTGTAGATTATCTTGCTCGGACGCTTTGTCTTCCAGGTAACAAATGCCGGATACACCTCACAGACCGCTGTCTGCTTGGCACCAAAGCCCCCTCCGATACGCGGCTTTTCAGCACGCACCATGGACTTTGGAATATCGAGTGCATTGGCCAGTATTCGACGCAGGTGGAAAACAATCTGTGTCGAGCTGATGCAGTGAAGCCTGCCGTATCTGTCTATCTCACAGTATGCCCTGCAGGTCTCCATATATGCCTGCTGCGCTGCCTTTATGCGATATGTGTGCTCAATAATCTCATCACACTCTGACAGAATTTTCTCCACGTTTCCATGCTCATCCTCCTCGTGGTGAATGAGATTGCGCTTTACATCGCCTGTACCTATGCTGGATGACCAGTCATCCTCAGGATGCACGAGCACCTTGTTGTCCAGCGACTTTCTGAAGTCAAGCACCGGCTCAAGCACCGTGTACTTTACCTTTATCATGTTAAGTGCCTTGTCCACAGCCTTTTCCGATTCTCCTACCACGATAGCGACAGCGTCACCTACGCTTCTCACATGGCGGTCAAGGATTAATCTGTCATACGGTGACGGCTCCGGGAAGGTCTGTCCTGCGATAGAAAAACGCTTTTTCGGAACATCCTCCCAGGTGTATACTGCGACCATGCCCGGCACCTTAAGAGCAATATCTGTCTTTACATCCTCGACAATCGCATTTGCATATGGGCTTCTAAGAAGCTTTATGACAAGCGCATCACGCGGTGTGATATCATCGGTAAATACCGGCTTTCCGAGTAAAAGCTGGCTTGAATCCTTCTTCGGTATACATTTTCCAACCGCGTGGTAATCCCTTCTGGCGCGGTTGAAGCTGTTTTCATTAGTTTGATTTGTGCTCATCCTGCCACTCCTTTCCGATATCCTCTCCGTAGACATTTGCCTCAAGATTAAGAGGTGCGCCCTCCTTCTTACTGTTTAAGTAATTTCTGATTGAGCGGAGCTGACTCTGATATCCTGTACAACGGCACAAGTTTCCTGAAAGATATTCAAGAATTTCCTCATCAGTCGGGTCAGGATTTTCTCTCAGAAGTGCCACAATATTTACTATATAACCCGGATTACAAAAGCCGCACTGATCCGCTCCCTGTGCAGCAAAAAATCCTGTAAACTGCTTAGCTTCCTCCTCAAGTCCCTCGAGGGTATAAACCTCTCTGCCGTCTGCCCTGCCTATCGGCGTGCTGCATGACAGCACAGGCTTTCCATCTAAAAGTACTGTACAAAGACCGCAGTTGCCTGACTCACAACCTCTCTTCACAGAAAAGCAGTTGTGCTTGCGGCAGAAATCCAAAAGCACCATATCCTGGTCAACCGAGTCGGTTATTAACTTTCCATTTAATTTTATTCTAACATCCATATATATGAATTCCTTCCTACTTAATGCTCTGCTTAATATCATCGCAGATTTCAAGCGATTGTGTGACAGCGCGGCGTGTAAGCACCTTGCATATCATCTCTCTGTACTCGGCGCCTGCCCTTATATTGCTTCCAAATCGGATATTCTCTGCAACATATCCTGCAAATTTTTCTATCTTTTCATTGCTTTCGGAGTTCTCTGTCAAGGCTGCATTACCGTCTGTCTCTGCACCTGTTATGCCATCAAGTATGCCAACCTCATCCCACACAGGCTCTGCCATATATGGTGATGCTCCGATAACTGCCACATACCTGCCGCTTCTGTTTGCCACTGCACATGTGAGCACCGGAAAGTCCGTTGACTGGTTTCTCTGGCTTAAGTATACTATGCCCTTTGCATTTTTCGGTACTATTACAGACACAAGTACATCGCGCGTGGTTCTTGGAAGTGCTGCAAACTCGTCCAAATCCATAATTCCTGCCTTGTGAAGCTGCACCTTTGCTCCCAGTGCCCTGAAAATCGTCATGACATCTGAAAAGCCGAATCTGCCCCAGATGCTTCCTCCGACAGTCGCCACATTTCTAAACTGCACCCCGACGATATGTCTGACCGACTCTGCAATCGCACCGTGTGTATATGCATTCAGGGCTTCATGTGTCTCTATCTGCCTGAGGGTTGCATATGCACCGATTCTAAACTCGTTTTCATCCTCATCAATTTGGTCAAGCCCGAGGTCGCACAGGTCAATTGCCGTGCCAAGTGTCTTATTTTTCATTTTGAGCCAAAGCATGCCGCCCAGCACAAAATTCGGTTTTTTCTGATAAAGCTCATAGGCTTCATCAAGGCTTTGCGCCCTTACATACTGATTGTAATAAAACATATTTTTCTCCTATATCAATACATTTCAAGCTCATACATGGCTTCCCACCGTATGTCCTGCTCCTTCATAAAGGCTATAAGGCTCTCCCTGTCAGAAAGCTCTGCCCGCCAGGCCAGCCCACAGCCTGCTGATATGACAGACGGAAGCGGAATCGTGCGCCCCGGAATACCACATGCCCTGCCCTTGATGTCCAGCTTTAACGGCGCTGTGGTAGTCTCGAAGGTGATGATGAGCCTTTTTTTCTTTTCTCTTGCCAAATTCTTATCCATCACATCACACTTTTTTACATTACATCACTCTTTTTATAACTCTAAGGACTTACAATAAGAGAGGCTCCTGCCATTTTCTCGGCGATATCATACATGTTCGTCACATCTCCGACTGCAAGCTTGTCTGACAGCTCATAATAATTCAGACAAGTGCCACAGGTAAGGATTTTCACGCCTCGATTCTTAAGCTCCTTTAAATCCTCAAGTGACTCTGAGCCCTCACAGGTCAGCTTCGCTCCTCCATTGTAGAAAAGCATGGTTTCAGGCGGATTTTCCTGCTGCGAAAGCGCATAGATAAATCCCTTTATAAGCACTCCTCCGAGTTCCTCGCTGCCCTCTCCCATATATGAAGAGCGGATTACTACAACTCTGTTATCTACGGCCGGCGTGCATGTATACTGTGAAGCATCATCTGTATCCGAAGGCGCTTCGGTGTTAAGAGCCTCAATTGTCAGCTTTACACTGTAGCTTCCGTCGTCGAGCTTACTGCTTTCGCAGCTATAGCCCTTCTGTGCAGCCATTTTCTTTAAATTTTCCACTGCAATTTCATTATCCACAAGTGTCTCCACTGTGTCCGGCTGTGTGAGAGCCTCTATCGCCTTCTTTGTCTTTACTACAGGGATTGGACATGTATCCCCTATTGCATTTACTGTTATCATATTTATAGTCCTCCCTATATTATTTTAACTCGATTGTTTTGGTAGCTTAAAATCAGTTCACATATATCGGCACATCGCGCCGCTCAACAAATCGTCCCACCTTTGCGGCCGGAAGCCCTGCTGCTTTAAGCTCGTGCAAAAAAGCATCTGCCTCAGAAGCTTTTACTGCAAACAATAGACCTCCGGAGGTCTGCGGATCAAAAAGCACCTCCTGCATTGAGAAAGGTATATTTTTTGCAAAGCACACCTTATCACCTACATGGTTTCTGTTGCGCTGCGCCGCTGCCGTGAGGAAAAACTCATCTGCGCATCGCAGTGCTCCTGTAATTACCGGTATGGAAATCGAGTCGATAAGCGCTGTTATATCATCATTTAACATCTCACTCAGATGTCCTAAAAAGCTAAAGCCTGTGACATCTGTGCATGCATGTACATCGAAGCTGTGACTGATTTCGGATGCTGCCTTATTCAGTGTGGTCATGGAGCCTACCGCATCCTCAATTGCACCTAACGGAGCTTCCCCCACGCGGTTTGCATTGCATACAAGCCCCACTCCGAGCTTCTTGGTCAGTATAAGCACATCTGACGGCTGCCCCGTATTGTTGCTGTAGATATGCTTAGGATGAACCGTACCCATGACTGAAAGTCCATATTTTACATCGCTGTCTGCTATAGAATGACCGCCTGCAAGAGTACCGCCCGCCTCTATCACCTTGTCGGCGCCGCCCTGCATTATTTTACCGAGTATATTCAAATCCATTTTCTCAGGGAAGCAGACTATGTTCAGCGCAGTCTTAACTGTGCCTCCCATCGCATAGATATCACTGAGCGCATTTGCGGCCGCTATCTGTCCAAACGTATATGGATCATCAACCATCGGCGGAAAAAAATCAAGCGTCTGTACTATCGCCGTGTCATCTGAGATCCTGTACACTGCCGCATCATCGCAGCTATCATATCCGACAAGCAGATTGCTGTCTTTTTCAGCTCGTGGTAACTTTGCTAAAACATGACTTAACAAATCCGGGCCAAGCTTTGCGGTACAGCCACCGCCCTTGCAAAACACTATTTCCTGTGGCATTTTGGTTCCTTTCAATTGTTTAATATATTTATCAAAGTGCTGCAATCTGCATAAGCGCTGCAGCGGCCTCATTTATCTCTTCAACTGTATTATAATATGAAAATGAAAATCTCACCATACCCTGTTTTTGTGTTCCAAAAAATTTATGCATCAGTGGTGCGCAGTGTATGCCGCTTCTTGTTGCAATGCCATACTCATTCATAAGTATATCCGATACCTCCGCAGAGTCCATATCAGCTATATTTACTGAAATAATCGCACAGCGTATGCCATTATTGGGCAGCATATCGAAATCTCCGTATATTCTGATTCCAGAGATTTTCTTTATTTTCTCAAGAAAAGCCTTCATCAGCATATGCTCCTTGGCATATATGTTATCCACACCGATTTCTTCTATCGACTTTACTCCTGCCAAAAGTCCTGCAATTCCCGGACCATTTAAGGTACCGGCCTCAAGTCTTGTCGGAAGCTCCATAGGCTGGCTCTCAAGAAAGCTGAGCACACCGGTGCCACCGCTTTTAAACGGCTTTATATCTGCTCTTTCTCCCACATAAAGTCCTCCGGTTCCCTGCGGACCCATCAGCCCCTTGTGACCTGTGAAGCATAGCACATCAATATTCATATCTCTTATATTTATCGGAAGCGCACCGGCTGTCTGTGATACATCGACTATAAATAAAAGGTCATGCTTTCGTGCGATTTGCCCTATCGACTTAATATCTATCACATTGCCTGTGAGGTTTGAAGCATGTGTGCAGACGATGGCCTTTGTGTCCGGACAAATTGCAGCCTCTATATCCTGTGGAGAAATTATCCCTCTTTTTATTCCTTCATCACTGCATGGCACAATGTCCACACACACTCCCCTCTCCCTTTGCATATAAAGAGGTCTGAGCACCGAATTGTGCTCGAGCTGTGTAGTAATCACATGCTCACCCGGCTCAAGCAGTCCGTGGATAGCAATATTGAGCGCCTCTGTGGCATTTGCCGTAAAAACAAGTCTGTCAGCATCCTCTCCGCCGAAAAATTCTGTAAGGCACATTCTGGCCTCATATATTTTCCTCGACGCATCAAGCGAAGCATCCGATGTTCCGCGCCCTGAATTGCCGCAGTGCTTCATTGCATCAAGCACAGCATCATATACCGCATCCGGCTTTTTAATTGTTGTGGCAGCGTTGTCCAGGTAAATCATAGTACATCCTCATTTACTTCTCATTTAAGCAGATAAAAATTCTTTATATAAAGCTCGTCATTTATATTTTTGCTAAGCATATTTGCTTCTGTATGCTTTGGAAGGCTCGCATAAATTATTGAATCATTATTTAATTTACACGATACTTCCCAGTTTTTCAATTCCTCAACCATTTTATAATCTTTAATCCTGATTATATTTTTATCGTTATATGCAAGTGCCGTTTTTGCTTTGCCTGCAGATATTATTATATCCTGAGGGAAAACACCTATGTGTGATATGTCGTCCATATCCATTGCAGTCTGTTCAAGCTGCTCATCAGTGACCTCAAATACGCTGTCCCATTCCACTGCAAGCACATGATTCTTATCCTGCCATTTCAGCTCTGATATATTGTTGCAGCCCACAAGCAGTGCCTGCTCCACAGACATAGGCCGCATGAAAAAATCTTTTTTGTCGCGGACTGTACTCAGCACACCTCTCTCAATACTGCCGATACGCTCGGCAAGACGATACACCTCATCGCGGTTGTGTGACACAAAGATAACAGGATTGTGAAAATCTGTGAGCATCTCCATAAGCTCTGATTCCATGCTTCTTTTCACATGCTCATCCAGTGCTGAAAACGGCTCATCGAGCAGTATGCACTCAGGCTTAGCCGCAAGCATGCGAAGCATTGCCACGCGCTGCCTCTGGCCTCCTGAGAGATGGTCAGGATATGTGTCAGCCATGCCATCAAGCCCATACCGCTTCAGCATCCCCTTCACCTTTTCCTCGTCGCGATGTCCCATTGCTATGCATATATTTTCCATCACGGTCATTGTCGGAAAAAGTGCATAGTCCTGAAACAGATAGCCTACCCTGCGCTTACCGGGGTGCAGATTTATGCGATTTTCTGAGTCGTACAGCACACGGCCGTTTAATGATATAAAGCCGCAATCAGGTGTCTCAATCCCCGCTATGCACTTTAATGTCATGCTCTTTCCAGAGCCCGACATACCGATTACGGACACAATCTCGTCCGTAAGCTCCATATCAACCGAAAGCATGAAATTATCCAACTGTTTTTTTATTTTTACTATGAGCGACATTATTTTTTCTCTTTCTTTTTATGCCCTTGCTTTTGCCGCATATCATATTTATCGATACAAGGCACGCAAACGAAATCGCTATGATTACTATGCACCAGAAGCCCGCTGTGGCATAGTCACCACTTTGGATGACCATTGCTATCTGCTGTGATATGGTCGATGTTTTTCCTGCTATATTTCCGGCAAGCATCGATGTGGCTCCGTACTCACCGATAGCTCTGGCAAAGGCCAGAGTGACACCCGATATGATTCCGGGCTTTGCCATCGGCAGGCGTATCTTCCAGAAAATCTTCCACTCATTTATGCCGAGAGTGCGCGCAGCATATATGACATTTTCGTCTATCTGCTCAAATGCCGCTCTCGCATTTCTGTACATGAGAGGGAGTGCAATGATGGTCGCTGCCACCACACAGCCAAGCCACGTGTGTACTACCTGTATACCCATGCTATGGCTTAAAAAGCTTCCAAGGGGACGCCTTGTGCTGAAAATCCTAAGCAGAATATATCCAGCCACCGTAGGCGGCAGCACCATCGGAAGTGTCAGCAGTCCATCCCAGAATGCCCTCACTCTGCCCTTTGTGTTTATGACAAGCTCAGCAAAGGCTATTCCTATAAAGAATGAAAAAACCGACGCTACTATTCCTGTTTTTAGTGTTATCCAAAGCGGTGCAAAATCAATCGTTCCCATTATTCATTTACCGAAAAATGATATTTCTCAAATACTGACATTGCCTCATCTGTCTGAAGGTATGCGATAAATTCCTTTGCAGCTGCCAGCTCATCATCTGTGGTGCTGTCTCCCTTTAATGCCGCTATCGGATAGATAACATCGCCTGTTAAGCTGTTTGGAAGCTTTTCTATAATATCAAGCTGATTCTCATATCCGAATGTATCTGAGTAGTAAACTGTTCCTATCTCATTTGCGCCCTCAGCTACGGCAGATGCGACTGCGCCTACATTGGCACAGCTATTGATTTCCAGGCCTCCAAGTGCCTTTGAGATATCAGAATCTGTAATATCCTGCGGCTTTGAGGCATCTCCTTCAACCATTTTTGAATTTACAAGCGCCACTCTGGTGTACTGTCCTACAGGAACCGTTCCGTCAGCGAGCGCCATATTTTTGGCCTTTGAGATGTCTGCAAAGCTTGTTACTGCCGTGCCACTATTCTTATATGTAACAAGGCACACCTGATTATTTAAAAGGTCAACACGAGTATCGTCCACTACGCTTCCTCCGTCGTAGCCATTCTGAAGCTCGTCCATCTGTGCCACTCCTGCAGAGAAAAAGATGTTGCACTTCGCCCCCTCTTTAATCTGTGCCATCAAAGTTCCTGAGCTGTCGTAATTGTTCTGGAAGTTTACATTTGGATGCTCCTTGGTGTAGGCTGCACAAATTTCGTCCATAACACCGTTTAAGCTCTTTGCCGCAAAAATAGATAAATCCACATCTGCATCTGCATTACCGCTCTCTGTCTGCGCACTGCTTGTCACATTTTTCTCAGTGGCTTTATCACCCTCTGCTGTATCCTTTTTTCCACAGCCTGCAAAAAGTCCTGCTGTAAGAATAAGTCCAAACGCAAGTCCTGCATATGCTGCAAATTTTCTCTTTAAGCCCTTGCGCTCCTTTCCTGATCCGTCAGTGCCGGATTTTGTTCTTCTTAAACTCATACTTTTAACCTCTCTTTTTCTTTATTTAAATTAAATATGCATGTGATCTTACTATACCTGCGCTTTGTCTACACTCCGTTGCTACTCAGCTAATCTGCTCCAGCAGCACCAAAATACTGCCTCCGCATACCATGCCCTCTTTCTCTGCATCGTCAGTGTTCATGCTTACATCCATCAGCTCACATTTGAACGCCTCCTTGCGAAACAGCCTCCTGCAGTGGTTTATAACCTCAGCCTCAGCGCAGCCGCCGCCTATTGTTCCGACAATACGGTTGTCTGAGCTCACAAGCATCTGTGTGCCGACTCCGCGCGGTGCACTGCCGTTCTTTTTTATGATGGTACACAGCATATATTTCTCATTTGACTCCTGCGTGTCTGCTTCCTGTGTTTCTGATTCCAATACACGCTGCTTAGCCGCCTCAATAAGTGCGTCAAGCACATCGTTATCCACCTGAGTGCAGCTTGTGCGCTCATTTTTGCACTTCACTATCTCACTTATCACCGAAAGAGCAATTTCCTCCGGTGTCTGTCCACCTATTGCAAGTCCTATCGGAGAATGTAATCCTGATATAATTTCCTGTGAAAGTCCAGATTCTTCAAGGTCTTTTTTCACTATCACAGCTCTTTTCCTTGAACCCATCATACCCACGTAGGCATAGGGCTTTCTGAATATCTCTGTAAGACACTCCATATCAAAGCGATGGCCTCTTGTCATGCATACATAGTAATCATCAGGCTGCGGCACAAGCTCTGAGAGAGTTTTTTTATAATCGCCGCAAATCACATGGTCTGCTCCCGCGCGCTTTGCATTGTCGGCAAACAGAGGTCTGTCCTCTATCACCCATATGTCAAACGCCAAAAGTGACGCCATGCGTACAAGTGCCGCCGACACATGCCCTCCTCCGCAGATTATGAGGCGTGGTCTGCTGCCTATCTGCTGTTTAAACATCGCAAGGGAATTATCATTGTCATTTATTTCATCTGCCCACACACTGCCACATGCCACTCTTATTCTGCCATCTATATAGAGTGCCTTTTCACCGGCATGTGCTCCTTCTATGACTGTCAAAAGCTCACAGCGGCTGTCCGCCGGTCTGTCCTTTATCGAAGCATATATGTTGGCCGGAATCAGCTCCACCTCGTCACCCGCATGAATCTGACCACCTCTTATGACCACTGCAAACACGCCCTCCTTTGGCATAATGCACTCGCCCATCCTCTTGTATATGGCACAATGTGAATGGCACTGCTTGCCTATCTGTGTCATCTCAAGAATAGCATCTCCTATGCAAAAGCGTGTTCCAAGCGGCAGATTTTTAAAATCAAATCCTGATATAATTAAATTTTCACCAAAGGCACCGTTGTCTATCTGTGCCCCTCTTGCCCTGAAGGCATCTATTTTCTCCGCGGAAAGCAGGCTGACCTGCCTGTGCCACTTTCCGGCATGTGCATCTCCCATGATACCATAGTCTGCAACAAGCTCCGCCTGTGGCACCTCTCTCTTTTCAGTTCCTCTCTCTTTGCTTATATTGATTGCAAGAAGCTTTCCCATGATTTTCTATCAGCCTCCTATCCGGCTCATATTTCTTGCTGCATCCGCTCCTGCAGCTTTGATTTCTGTCATCTTTATCTCTGTCATTTTCTTATATGTCACTGCATTTTCTGATTCATTATTTTTGTTCGCATTATACATCACTGACTCCGGCTGCAGCACCTCTTCATCACTAAAATGATGACATTTTGGCTTTGCATTTATGGCAGCCTTTAGCGCCTGAGCTATCACAGAATCTTTTTCCAAATCAGCTGTTAAATCATCTGTAAAATCACATGAATCAGGCAGCAAATCCATCGTCACATTGCTTCCCAGGCATGGCATAAGCCTGCCGTCAGCCGTAACACGTATGCGGTTGCAGCTGTCGCAGAACTTCCCATGGATTGCCTGAATCAGCCCTACTCTGATACCAAGTCCCGGGAAAATGTAATACTCTGCCGGACCGTTATCCGGATTCTTGTGTTCTAATTTAATTTCTTTTCTATTTTCTGTATTTACACAGTAAGGCGCTCCATACACTTCTGAAAGTGCGCCAATAACCTTCTCATACGGCTCGACTCCGTTGGTATGTCCTTCGCCTACCGGCATCATCTCTATAAAGCGGATATCTATGCCTTTTTTTGCAGCATATCGTGTGAGAGCCACCACATCTGTCTGCGGTGTGAGCACCGCATTGATTTTCACTCTTATTCCACACTCTATGGCGGCTTCGATTCCATTCTCCACTTCCTTAAGCAACGGTTTTTGTGTGATGCATTCATATTCTGACGCATCTATCGTGTCCAGACTCACATTTATGCTGTCTATGCCTGCTTCCTTAAGCCTCTTTACATGCTGCGCAAGCAGTACTGCGTTTGTAGTAAGCGATACGCTGCTGACACCGGGCAGCTTTTTGATTTGTGAGACCATTTCATCAAGCTGCGGATGCAAAAGTGGCTCGCCTCCTGTCAGACGAAAATGCGTGATTCCAAGCCTTATGGCTGCGCGGACTATGCAAAGCACCTTTTTTACGCTAAGCATATTTACCGCCCGACAGTGCTCATTATTTTTACAAGGATTGCAGTAATAGCAGTTTAAATTACAGCTGTCTATCACCGATATGCGCATATAGTCAATCTCTCTGCCAAATCCATCGCGCATATTAAAAGCCCTTTCCAAAACCGCAGTTAGGAAACGTGCAGACATCACAATTCAGGCAGAGTCCGCCTTCGCCAAGTCCGGCAAGCTCATCTGCTAAAATCATATCACGTGCCATAAGCCTAGGCAACACAATATCAAATATTGTACGCTTGTTGTACATGGCGCAGCCCGGCAGTCCACATATCGGCACAAGCCTGTCACCTGCATCATAGTACGACAGCAAAAACATAGCTCCCGGCAGCACCGGAGAGCCGTATGACACAATCCGTGCGCCTGTATTTTTGATGGCAAGCGGTGTTTTGTCATCAGGATCCACGCTCATTCCGCCTGTGCAGAAGACAATTTCCGCTCCGGCTTCTATTGCGCGTAAGCATCCGTCTGTGATTTTTTTGTCATCATCATCAAACACCTCATGAAACATCATCTGTGCCCCAAACTCTGCTATTTTTTTCTCGATAACAGGGGTAAACGCATCCTGTATCCTGCCATGGTACACTTCGTTTCCGGTTGTGATTATTGCTGCCTTTCTGACCGCAAACGGCTTTATATCAAGAATCGGTCCGTCATCGCATATGTGTGAAGCGGCCTCTAGCTTATCCTTTTTTATAACAAGCGGTATGATTCTTGTTCCGGCGAGCTTATCACCCTTTTTCACAGTGGTATTGCCGTGTCTCGTTGCTATCATCATTTCACCAAAGGAGTTGACCTTTTTCAGCTTTTCGCTGTCCACCTTAAGCAGTCCGTCACAGTCTGCGATTACCTCTATCTTGCCTTCCTTTACAGAGGACGGATGCATTTTACTCACCGTGCTGTCCGAATCACCGGATTCTGCGGCATCACAATGACGTTTGGTGTCTGTCTCGTTGCTATTTGTACCACATACACACATGTGATAAAGCACCTGCGCTGCCTCATTCTCGTGCATCATGGTATCATCATTTTCCCATATATATATGGTGTCTTTTCCGACGCTAAGCAGCACCGGTATGTCCTCTTTTGTTATGATATGCCCCTTGCGAAAAACCGCATCCTTTTTCACGCCGGGAATAATCTGTGTGATATCGTGGCAGAGCACCTGTCCGACTGCCTCAGTTGTCTTCATAAGCTTCATATAATCCCACACTCCAATTTTTTATAAATAGTAACTATTCCTAAACCACACCACGTGCATTTTTCGTCACCGGCCGCACTCGCTGTCATACTGCAGTAAAATATCAAGCCCATGCTCTATATTTCCCATCAGAAAATCCATACTCTCCGATACTGCCTTCACACTGCCGGGCAGATTGACTATCAAAGTGTTTTTCCTGATGACGGAAGCGCCTCTGCCAAGCATGGCGCGCGGTGTAAGACTCATGCTGTACGCTCTCAGCGCCTCGGCGATACCCGGTGCATTGCGCTCTGCAACATCCATTGTAGCTTCCGGTGTGATATCTCTCGGTGAAAAACCTGTGCCGCCGGTTGTAAGCACCAGATTGCATTTCACGTCATCACACAGCCTTACAAGCTCGTCTGCTATCTGCGCTCTCTCATCCGGTATGATTTTATATGAAACCACCTCATACTTATCTTTTGGAAGCAGCTGTCTTATTTTCGGGCCGCTTTTATCCTCGCGCCGGCCTGCTGCGCCTTTATCGCTTATCGTTATAATCCCTACAGTATACATTACATCACCCTGTTATCCTTGATCAATTGTGTATTTTATCTATTCAGCATTTTAAATGGGCTGTAATCGCCTCCGCTCACACTTTTAGGTATGATCAGTAACGTAATGCCCGCTCTTGCCGCCGGATTTTTCAAGCAGATGTATCTGCCCGATTTCCATGCCACGGTCCAGTGCCTTACACATATCATATATGGTAAGAAGTGCCACACTGACGCCTGTCATGGCCTCCATCTCTACACCTGTTTTTCCCACACAGGCTGTCGTGCAAAGTGCCGTGATACTGCTTGTTTTTTCATCCAGCTCAAACTCAACATCACACTTTGTCATGGCAATGGGATGGCAGAGCGGAATAAGCATGGAATTGTTCTTTGCTCCCATGATTCCTGCAATTCTCGCCACTGCCAGAACATCACCCTTTTTAGCTGTGCCCATAGATACTGCCCTGTATACAGCATCATTTACCTTTATCGTGCCGCAGGCCTTCGCCACGCGATAGGTGTCCTCCTTTGCGTGCACATCCACCATGTGAGCCTCCCCGGCCTCATTAAAATGTGTGAGCTTTTCTGTATTTTGTTCCTGATTATTGATCTCTAATTCGTTTACCTGCGTCAATCTAGATTTCCTCATTTATTATTTAATAAAGCTTCACGCCGTGCTCAAATGCTGATACCGCCTCAAGCACACTGCCTGCTATACTCCTTGCCTTGTCAGATATTGTAAAGCAGTTTGTTAGCTCGCTCTCGCGCGGGTCGATATCCGCTATCTTGAAGCCTTTCTTGAAGTAATATCCCTCACGGATAAGACCTCGTATGATGCCTGTAATTGTAGCATTTACCGGGACATATTCAGACAATGCATTGTCGTAGCTTCCTTTATCCGGATATATCCGCGCTATCTCATCGCCCTTTTGCACAATATCTCCGATTTTTCTGACATCATGTATATAGCCTGCTGCCGGAGCGTGAATCACACGCTCACTTGTGAAGCCAGCGATATTTCCCGGAACACCTGTGTTTGGCTGTGCCATGCCATCGGTGATGATGCGCGCCAGATTGTGCCCACGCATGGACTCAATCACCAGATGTACGTCATTCCCTGCCGTAAAGCCCGGGCCTACTCCTATCACAAGCGGTGCCATATTGATTGTGGTACCAAGATTTTTCTTTGCTATAATGGCATCTACCACAACATCCGGCTTTAAAAGTGCAATTGACTCACCGGTTGGGTCTATAAGAAGCGGAACCTCTCCGGCTTCAAGCACAGCTTCGATAGCTGACCTATCCCACTTTTCTGATGCAGTATGTGCTGCAGGCATGTCATTTAACCCTGAATATGTCTCTGTATAAATCTCTGTACCAATCTCTGCATCAGTTTCTGCATCTGCCTCTGTAGCAATCTCTGTATCATTCTTTGCATCAGTCAAGGCAGGAACAAGTCTGGCTGTCACACCCTCTACAGCTGCGCTCCCATCATACACTGCCTCACAAAAGGACACCTGGCGCCGTATGGCTGCCGGATAGTCTGTCTCAAGCGCTATCACCCGATGCCCTGCACGGTGCAGTCTGTGGATGATGCCGGTCGCAAGGTCTCCTGCACCGCGGCATATGATTAACAAATTATTCTTTATTATCTGATTATTGCTCTGATTCATGCTCATCTAATTAATTACCCTGTCACCTTATTATTTCCATGCTTGTAACTATTCAAAATCACCACGCACATTCGAAAAAACGCACGATACTCGTCCTTCAAATCCGCTATCGCGAAACTTTCTGACATAGACCTGACGCAGCTTGTCTATAACCGAATCATCAACCACCGCATCCTCTGCCATTCCAAGCTCCTTTTGCATAAGCTCATATCTGAACACAACATCCTTACACGGCCTGCCCTTTTCCCATGTGCCAAGCACTATGATAACATCTGTGGTACCCGAATATATGACAGGCTCATCCGCTGCCGGATATTTGAGGGAATGGTGCTTTGCCCCATCTGCTTCGATTATAACATAATCCAGCTCCTGTGGCATGTCTTTAATCAGTTTATCAAGCAAATCATACGGCAGCCCGCACATCTTTGGCTTTGACTGTTCTGATATTTTCTGTCCTGATATTTTCTGCCCCGCCATGCAATATCCATCTTTTATTATTTTATCCCTTAACGCAAAAAAATCGCAGGATAGGTCAGTGTCTGCTTCGACATACATGTGCGTTGTCGTTGTGACAAGCACACCTTTTCCCTTCCTGTGATATTCCCTTGCAAGCTTATGGACGAGTGTGGTCTTGCCACCTGCGCCCACTATTGAAATCACTTTTTCCATATATTTCCATACTTTCCCACAAACAATAAAGCCGCCGGTGTTCATAATGCACCGGACGGCTTCAAAATCCTAAGCGTTAGTCATCCACACGCTTCACATCATCTTTCTCTTCCATATCCCACATATATGGTGCGCTCTTTGATTTCTTCGGCAAAATAATATTGAGAAGAATAGCGCAAAGCGAGCAAGGCACGATACCTGAACCGCCAAATATAAGCTGTACATAGTATGGCAGATGTGATGTAGCACCGGTTGTAGCGCCAAGTCCGTAGCCTAAACCGATTGCAACTGAGATAATTGTAATCTCACGGCTGCCGATTGGCTCCTTTGTGATGAGCTCAATTCCCGAAATCAGGATAGAGGCAAACATCATAACCGCAGCTCCGCCGAGCACCGACTGAGGCATGATTGACATGAGAGCTCCAATCTTTGGACAGAAGCCACAGATAATGAGGAAAATAGCTCCCATTGAAATAGCAAATCTATTGACAACCTTTGTCATTGAAACAAGACCTACATTCTGCGAGAATGAGGTATTTGGCAGTACTCCGAAAAGCGCTGCAAATGATGAACCAAGACCATCACAGATAACACCGCCTGAAAGCTCTGAATCTGTAGCCTCTCTGTCCATTCCACCCTCCACACAGGCTGAGATATCGCCAACTGTCTCGATTGCAGTAACGATAAACATGATACCGATTGGGATGATTGCATTGGCATGGAAGGAAATTCCCACATCTGAAAGCTTTCCAAAGCCTATAAAGCTTGGAATTGCTATCCATGCAGCATTTTTAACCTCGTCAAAGTTTACAACCCATGAGTATGTGTACTTGACACCGTCAGCAGTCACACCTGTATGTGACATGGTAAGTGTCATAATGATTGCTACAACATATCCTGCCAGAATACCAAAAAGAATGGCAGATGATGAAAAAATACTGCGTGATGGTGCAAAATGCTTGAGAAGCACGATTACTATAAGTACAACCATTCCAAGGAAAAGGTTTGGCAGTGAGCCGTAATCATTTTTTCCTGTTCCGCCACAGAAATAGTTGATTCCCACTCCAAGGAGTGAAAGTCCGATTGCTATAACAACTGAGCCTGTAACGATTGCCGGGAAAAACTTGCGTAAAGGCTTTAAGAAGGCTCCGAGTATACCCTCAAAGATACCTCCCACAAGGCATGCTCCCATAATAGCTCCATATGCTATAACTCCGCCGCCACACGCTGCAACTGTATTATTTAACACTCCAAGAAAACCCGAAGAGGTTCCCATAACGATAGGTACCTTTCCGCCTACCGGTCCGATGGAAAACATCTGTACTAATGTAACAATACCTGCGATAATCATTGCATTCTGTAAGAGAGCTGTTCTAAGCTCCGCAAAGCCTGCGTCCGCTGTGAGTCCGCACGTTCCCATAACAATGATAAGAGGTGTAAGGTTTCCGATGAACATAGCCATAACATGCTGCAGTCCAAGCGGAATAGCCTGAGACAGAGGTATTCTGCCCTCAAACTGGTAAGGTGAAGAGTTTGTTGTCTTTTTCATTGGTTCCTCCAAATATTTATACTCTTATTTAATAAAAAATTTACAAAATCATTTTACGAGCATAAAGCTATGCGGTCAATTTAGTATTACTTATAATATAACATTCATTTACTTATAAATAAATATTATCGAAATTAGTTTCTGACAGCAATAGGGCACACCACAACCGGTATGCCCTATCTATTACAAACGATATAGCTATTCAGAATAATCTAAATTTATTCAACCCTAAGCAGCTCGCAGTTTCCCTGCATATCCTTCCAGAAATCCTTTATAGGTGTGCCGCGAAACTGATTGACTATGCTGCAGTTCATTGCGCCGTGTCCCACGACAAGCACATTTTTGCCTGCCGCAAGCTGTGGTCTTAGCACCTGCTCAATAAATTCTCCTGTTCTGTGATATAGCTCCTCAAAGCTCTCTGCGCCGTCCTTTGCCACATATTTTTCCGGCTCCTCAAAGAGCAGGTAGACAGGGCATTTGGGCTTTTGCCTGATGTTCTTCACGCCCTCATAATCACCGAAACACATCTCGTGAAGCCTGTTGTCAGTGATAATCTCTACTGCAGGTTTTCTGTGTGCAAGAAAAATCCTTGCCGTCTCCTGTGCCCTCTTAAGTGGGGAGCAGTAGCATATGTCAAAGTCTATATCCTTATATTTTTCTGCGGCATCGTAAGCCATCTGCCTGCCGGTTTCATTGAGTGGGATATCCACCTCACCCTGCAGCCTGTGCTCCTCATTCCAATCTGTTCTTCCATGTCGCAAAATATAAAACATAATTAATCCTCGATTTCTCCATTTCTATGTCGCTCGAAGAAATGCTTTGTCTCCTTAACAACAACACCGCTAAGAGCAAACAGCGCTATCATATTTGGCAGAGCCATGAGACCGTTGAAGATATCAGCGATGGTCCACACCGCACTTACAGTCATATAAGGTCCGATGAAAACAGCAAGGATATATATCCAACGATAAACCTTTACATATTTCATCCTGCCGCCGCTCAAATACTCTAAGCACCGCTCACTATAATAATCCCAACCGAGTATAGTTGTAAAGGCAAAAAATACAAGACACAGCATAAGTACAAATGCTGACAGCTCTTTTGGGAAAGGAAGACCATTCTGAAATGCGTATGTAGTAACCTGTACGCCCTCGAGTCCGTCAACCTGCCATGCGCCTGTGAGCACGATAGAAAGTCCTGTAAGTGTACATATGACAATTGTATCAATGAAGGTTCCTGTCATGCTGACAAGTCCCTGACGTACAGGCTCCTTTGTCTGGGCTGCTGCCGCTGCGATCGGAGCACTACCAAGTCCTGCCTCGTTTGAGAATATTCCTCGGGCAACACCCTTTTGCATTGCAACAAGAAAGCTGCCCACTGCACCGCCTGTGATTGCCTTCGGTGAAAAAGCTGCCTTTACTATGGTAGCAAATGCTGCCGGAACCGCTGTGATATTGCATACCACAAGCACGAGCACAAATACAATATATATAACAGCCATAAAAGGAACTATTATCTGGCTGACACTTGCAATACGCTTTACTCCGCCGATAAGCACTGCTGCCACGCAGAATGCCAGTACAAGCGAAGCAATGACAACTGACCATGAATACTCACCAAGGAACGGTAAAACCTTTACTGTATGCTGGTTTTTAGGGTCAAAAAAGTTGTTTACAGCACTTGATATTCCGTTTACCTGGCTGAATGTTCCTATTCCGAAAAGTCCAACGCATACGCCGAAAAATGCAAATATCTTTGCAAGCCATTTCCATTTTATACCCATTCCCTGCTCTATGTAGTAGAACGGTCCGCCAAGGCTGTGTCCGTCCTTGCCGATGACACGGTATTTTACAGCCAAAAGTCCCTCTGAATACTTTGTTGCCATGCCAAAAAAGGCTGCAAGCACCATCCAGAAAAGTGCTCCCGGTCCTCCTGCACCGACTGCTGTTGCCACACCGACTATATTACCAGTTCCGATTGTTGCGCTAAGCGCAGTACAAAGTGCTCCAAAGCTCGTAATCTCGCCATCGCCGCCTTCTTCATTTTTGACCATCCACTTAAGTGCCAGAGGAAGCTTTCTTATCTGAAGAAGCCCCAGACGCACTGTGAGCAGTATACCTCCTGCCATGATGAGCACCATGAGCGGCACTCCCCAGACGAAATTGTCCACTGCATTAAGGAAATTGTTGATTGTGTTCCACATTGAAATACTCCTGCCTCTCTTTTTTATCTAAACACAAGTTCTTTGTGTTTTGAGCAAATACAAATGATATAAATAATTTCATCCGGAAACAATTGAAAATAGCAGGCTTAGCAGCAATTACGTGAATTGAAATAAAAAACCCCATATACGCTGCATATATACAGTCTGATACATGGGATTAAGAAGATTATCTTAAGAATTTCTGTCCAATATCTTCTCCGTCCTGTTGCCTGAGAGATTCGTACGAGAAGCAGCATGTACCATAATATACTGCTTCCTTTTCGTACGTTGCACCTTCGGCCCCCGCAAATCGGGTGTCTCCAGAGAGTCGATCCATTTACAGTTGCACCGCCTGCTGCGGCACCTGAGAGTTTTACTCCTTCGGTAGGCTTTGATAATGTAAAATTGCTGCCGTTTTCCTGCAAACTTCATCTCGAAATTGTTTATGTTAAATTTATTATTTTTATTAACTGTTAAGGATTATATGACAAAAATATCATTTAATCAATAGTACAAATGCACTAAACTGTCTCAACCTTGATCACATTTGTGTTGCCTGTCTTACCGTTGATAAGACCTCCTGTGAGCACTATATGATCACCCTTTTTGAGCTTCATGACACTCTTTGCCTCGTTCATCGCATTGTAGAACATAACCTCCATTGAGTTGTATTCCTCGCACAGAACCGGCTTTACACCCCAGCTCAGGTTCAGCTTGCGCCATGCCTTTTCAGAGGTTGTCATGCCTATTATATCAACAGGGCAGCGGAAACGGCTGACCATGCGCACTGTACGGCCTGTCAGCGAGCTGACTACGATACATTTTGCATCCACATCTATTGCCATGGCACATGTAGCATGTGAAATAGCGTCAACTATGCTTTTTGTCTGGAACTCGGCATTGGCAAATCTCTTGCCGTAGTTTATCTGCTTTTCTGTATACTCTGCTGTCTCTGCCATATTTTTTACAGCCTCTACAGGGTATTTACCTGCTGCAGACTCTCCCGAAAGCATGATAGCCGATGAACCGTCGTATACCGCATTGGCTACATCCGAAAGCTCCGCTCTTGTAGGACGCGGATTGTGAATCATGGACTCAAGCATCTCTGTCGCTGTGATTACGCGTGTACCAAGCATACGGCACTTGTTGATAAGGTACTTCTGTATTGCAGGCACCTCAACTCCCGGAATTTCAACACCGAGATCACCTCTGGCTATCATGATTCCGTTTGCTATCTCGCAGATTTCCTCCACATGATCTACACCTGAGCGGTTCTCAATCTTAGCGATGATATCGATGTCCTCTCCACCGTTTTCATCCAGGAAGCTTCTAAGATCCGCTACATCCTGCTTTGTAGAAACAAATGATGCGGCAACAAAATCCACCTCGTTTTTTATACCAAAAAGCAGATCATCCTTATCCTGCTCACTTAAATATGCATGCTTCATAACCTTGTTCGGGAAGTTCATGCTCTTTCTGTCAGAAAGTGTACCACCTGCGATAACATCACAGATTGCATTGTTTCCTTTAAGCTCTCTGACCTGCAGAATGATGATACCGTTCGCAACAAGCACGCGGTCACCAACCTTTAAATCCTTGATCAGATTCTCATAGTTTACTGATACTCTCTCCTGATTTCCTACGATATCGTCAGTGGTAAGTGTGAAGGTATCTCCATCCTTGAGCTCGATTTTGCCATTCTCAAAGGTCTTGATACGATACTCCGGTCCCTTTGTGTCAAGCATGATTGCGATTGGCATATGAAGCTTCTGTCTTACCTTCTTGATTAAATCTATTTTGCCCTGATGCTCCTCATGTGAGCCATGAGAAAAGTTCAATCTGGCAACATCCATACCTGCCTTTATCATCCTGGTGAGGACATCCTCATGTTCACTGGCCGGTCCAATAGTACAGATAATTTTTGTTTTACGCATTGATATTCCTCCTGATGCTGATCACCCTATCAGCTTTTCTTTATAAAATATAATCTCACCCGAAGTCATTATAAGACAATTTTATTCAACAATAAAGTAAAAATATATATTTTTCAATTATTTAAAAATTCATATGCTCCACATACATTTCATTGAAATGCGGATACGATGCCAGCTCGATGTAACGCATGTTCCCACTTATATCCAGTGCTCTTTTCCAGGCTTCCTGCGATAAAGCTGCCGAAACAGCTCCGTTTCCTGCCGCATTTCCCACTTCTTTTGCCTTGTCCAAAAGCTCCTGTGGAAACAATCCTATTGCCGCCGCACTTGCTTTGTCAATGTAGTTTCCAAAGCCTCCCGCAAATGTGAGAACATCAATATTACAAGGCATACAGCCATATTCCTTAAACAATACTTCTATTCCGGCGGCTATCGCGCCCTTCGCAAGCTGCAGCTTCCTGATATCCTCCTGCGTAATGTAGACTCCCGGTGCAATATGAACTGCCAGAGATGACTCAGAGCTCTGTGCGGCATCCTCCGCTTCCAGCTCAAACACATACGACCTAAACAGTATAGGAAGCTCCTGTCCGCTTAAAATCGTACCGTTTTCATCTATGATTCCGGCTTTCAGAAGAACGGCAAGCGCATCGATAAGCCCCGAACCGCACAGTCCCACAGGTCTGTCATTTCCGATAACCGAATACTTAATTCTGCGACCTTCCAGCCATACCTTATCCACGGCTCCCTTAGCCGCCGGCATGCCCAGCTCAATCTGCGCACCCTCAAAAGCCGGTCCTGCCGCGGTGGCACAGCACACATATCTGTCGCCTTTTCCAAGCGCCATCTCACCGTTTGTTCCGATATCCAGATATAGCGTCAGCTCGTTGCAGTTCACTGTCTCCATCATACCCGCTGTAATATCTCCGCCTACAAAGCCTGATACAGCCGGAAATATAATCATGGTTTGACAATTCTCAAGTCCTATATCCAAAGGATTAAATTTCCTGCCAAAATATTCATCCGGCATAAATGGTGCCTTGCCAAGCTTTTCCGGTGAAATTCCCATAAGCAGATGGCACATAACCGTGTTTCCGGCAACTGAAAACCGGCTGACTTTAGTTCTGCCACATTCCGTGAGCATTTCTGATATCCAGCCGTTAAGCAGGGACACTATCTGTGTCTGCATCATCTGCAGGCCGCCATTCGCTTTATCGTTATCATCCGCCCCCGCTGCCGCATCAATTCTGGAAAGTACATCTGCTCCAAAGCTGCGCTGTGGATTGGCACCGCTTCTGGTTGAGATAATCTGCCCGGTCTCTTTATCAATCAGATAGCAGACTACTGTTGTGGTTCCGATATCACAGGCCGCCAAAGTGTCTTCATTTGATTCGACTTTTTCAGATTCATTTGCGGTCTCTTCCTTCAAGACAACATTCCTATTCACATGCTCATTTACATGCTCATTAAATTTTTCCGATACATTTCCTCCATTTGTCAGAACAACCATGCTGTCTTCTTTGGTTCCGGTGCTTTCTTTTCTCCCAACAATAATTTCCATACCGTCACAAACCTTCGTCTGACAGGCCAGCACGTCCTTATAGTATGGTTTTGTCACCGTCACCTTGCATTTACCGCAAGTGCCTTTTCCACCGCACGGTGTTTCTATCCCTGCAATGCCGTGACTGCGGCAGTATTCAAGAATAGTGGTTCTGTCGGTTGTTTTGCTATCTGTGTTAAGATTTATGGTAATTCGCTGCTGCATATAGTTTACCTCATTTGACATTGTACTATTATGGCTTTTTTCTTTGATTGTATGATAGCACATTTATATATACTTTAATACAAAAACCCGGACAAACGTCCGGGTCTTCGTTAATTCATAATTCTATCTGGTAAGTGCTGCAACAAGCTCATCCATCTGCTTTTCAGATGCCTCATTGAGAGTAGATTTAATTGTAACAACCGGCTCAACACACTCAATATTCTTGAAGCCCTCAACAATAGCCTTCATCTGGCGTGCTGCTGTAGGAGCCCATGAACCATTTTCCACGAAGGCAATCTTACGATTCTGATAAGCCTTTGCCTTGAGATGATGTAAGAAATCCTCCATTGGTGGGAAAATGCCTCCATCATATGTGCATGCGCAGAGCACAAGCCTGTCGTATCTGAACGCATCCTCAACAGCCTCTGCCATATCATCCCTGCAAAGGTCTGTAAATGCAACCTTTACGCCTGTAGCCTTGAGCTTTTCTGCTAAAAGCTCTGCTGCCTTCTTTGTATTGCCGTGAATAGAAGCACATGCCACAAGGATTCCCTCATCCTCAGGCTGATAGCTGCTCCATGTATTGTATTTATCTATGTAGAAGCCAAGGTTCTCTGTGAGAATCGGTCCGTGAAGAGGACAAATCTTTTCAATGTCAAGTCCTGCTGCCTTTTTGAGAACTGCCTGTACCTGAGCACCATACTTTCCAACAATATTGAAGTAATAACGTCTTGCCTCACATGTCCAGTCCTCATCAGTATCGAGCGCACCAAACTTACCAAAGCCGTCTGCTGAGAAAAGCACCTTGTCTGTTGACTCGTACTCCATCATAACTTCCGGCCAGTGAACCATAGGAGCCATGACGAATGTAAGCTCATGCTTTCCAAGAGAAAGCTTATCTCCCTCTGCCACTACAACCTTTCTGTCCGTTAAGTCTATATCGAAAAACTGTCCCATCATGTTAAAGGTCTTTGCATTACCTACAATCTGCATATCAGGATATTCCTCTGCAACCTTCTGGATATTGGAAGCATGATCCGGCTCCAAATGGGAAACAACGAGATAATCCGGCTTTCTGTCGCCGAGCGCCTCTCTCAAATTGGCAAACCACTTATCCGTAACTCTTGCATCTGCTGTATCCATGATTGCAATTTTGTCATCCATAATCACATATGAGTTGTATGAAACACCGTTTGGAACAACATACTGGCTCTCAAATAAATCAATGTCCTTGTCGTCCACACCGATGTAAATAATGCTGTCTGTAATCTTCTTGTCCATGATAGGTACCTCCTGCTAATAATCTCTACTTAAATTAGTAATTATTACTATTTTTGATTAGATTATATGACAAAAGTATCATTCGGTCAACCGGATAAATTGTATTTTTTTGTATTTTTTGATATTCTCGCCTAAAGGTTACACAGAAACGCTCATCCACTTTTAGTTGCAAAAGTATATTTTCAACAAATCAGTTGTTGCTTTGTCATTTATGACAGCCCGTCCTATTGTTATGCCATTGCTGATGATAATATATTCTCCGTTTTCATATCTGACATTTACCAAATCATCTTCCCTTTTTAAGTCTACACATATACTTGATATAATTCCGCAAATCTCTTCTTGTGAGCTTCCGCTTTTTATCTCATAAGCATAATCCGCATCTCCTATCTCATTCAGATCAGTTACCAAACAATACTCCGCTCCATTCATCAGCATTTCTTCATTCAAAGTGGGTAATTGAGCCGTCTTATACTCATTAAATAAAAAGATAACTACAAGCGCAATGAATGCCGGAAAAAAGATACCGCCAAACCGCTGTGCATAATTTTGTTCTTCCCACCGCTTACTATGACGACCAAACAGCGGTATTTTCATCTGCACCAAACCTGCTCCTATACTTACAAGCAAAAAATAAAATATAACTTTTATCAAAGACTCATCCCCATTTAACCATTAATAAAAATATCGTTCCAAAAACGATGCCTACTAACCATATAAAGCGAAACACCTTGTTATATCTTGAACTATTAGAACACGGAACAAGCCAATATTCCTGTGGAAACCCCAAAAGGTATTCTTTTAATTCCTGCAATTTTAATTTATTTTGCCTCATAAGAAGAAGTAAACCTAGTCCGTCCAGAATCGACTTGATTATTATACGCATCTACAATGTCGCTATATTCCGTTGAATCGGTGAAAGAAGCAATATCGCTTGTATTGTCAGATACACTCATGTTAGAAACAGGACCGGAAATTAACAATGACCCGTCCTGCTGAGCATAAGCAAAAAAGATATATTCATTTCCTACAACCGGAAGTTCATCACCCTCATAAACAAAATATTGTGAGCCATCTTCCGAAAGTCCGCCAGATTTTTGAATCGGGATAGCCGTGTCAGTCACTAAATTGCCTTTGATATTTTTTGTGACGTTCACAGTATAATTTGTGTATGGGCTGGAAACTTCACGAGTCTTTCCATCGTCTGTTTCAACCGTAACAGCATCTTTATAAACAGTACCTTCTTCACTTGCTACCGTACCAACGAATACATAATCAGCATCGCCTACAACTGCATTCAGATCGCTATAATCAATCGAAAAAGTACCTCTCAGATATGATGTCGTAATTTCGTCAGAAGTTAAAGGTTTCACAATGCAAAAAAACAGCACACCAATAACCAGCAAAATCACAACAGCTCCGATAGAAATACCAATTTGGGTTTTAGACTGAAATCTCATTCTTTTCATTTGACTTTTCCTCTCTATTTACTAAGATTGATAGTGCCTTGTTTCAATGTTAAATAATCGGAAGTTGCGCTAATAATATATAAATTGTATTCTCCCCCCTCTCTAACTTTTAATTCGTAACTTCCGCTTAGACTTCCAAAACTTTCTCCGTCATACATAACCCCATCTTTAATATATCCTATAACCAGCACCTGATTAGAAACCACATCTGACTCATATTTTTCAAACGAAAAGGTTAATATATCCCCTGCTTTACAATTCCAACCTACATAATCCTCCTGATAAAATACTGCCATACTTCCGTTAGTCATAATAATTTCAGGTGTCGTATCATTCTCCACCTTAAACTCAGAAACAGATAATGGCAGCACAATATTATCATCTGCGACGCTCTTTATAATATGGCTTTCAGTTATAACGTTCCCATCATTATTCTCTTTATTACTTTCTTCACCATGCGTAATCTCCGGTTTCGAATTATCTATGACTTCTTTACCGATTAATCCTTCGTTTTCATCTGTAACTAATTCTGCTCCAAACAGCCCATTAATCCACTGAACCAGTTTCCCTCCTGTCGCTGCATTGGCAATTCCTCCTGTTGTAAAAAGAATTAAACTTACCGCCATTGCAGTTGCAATGCGAGCCAACCGTTTACGGCTATGTGCGTTACTTTCATTAAATAGTTTGATCTTCTTTTGTGAGGAAATATCGCTTTTCTTTTTTTGCTCTAAACATTGTGCAGCCTCTAGGATATATTTATCGTTAATTTCATTCATTGCATAAAAAATATCTGATTTCAAAGTTTTCATAAATACTTCCTTTCCGCTAATTGTTCTCTCAGCTTTTTTCTTGTTCTAAATAAGATTGTTTCGACTTTGCTTTTGCTCATATTACAACATTTCATAATCTCTTTTACCGACATAAAGTACCAATATCTTAATACAAAAACTTGTCGATGAGGTTTTTGCAACGATTCCAAAAAATCCTCAACAATATCTTTCAATTCATTATTTTCCCAATTTTCTCCTCCCGCTTTCGCCAGATAATCACTCAATTCCTCATATGGCAAACACATATCTATATCTCTTTTTGCCGCATGAATATGTTCATACTTTTTTAGCGCCTGATTCCTTGCAATTTTTAAAATATAAGCTTTCAAGTTATCTGGTGTTTTTGGGGGAATCGTAAACCAGACACCTAAATATGTATCATTTGCACATTCTTCAACATCTAACTGATTCTTTATCAGCCTGCCAATTATAAATGATACAAGTTTCCCATATTTCTTCTCTGTTTCTAACAATGCATCCTCGGATCGGCAATTATATAGTTTAATTATTTCACTATCGTCCATTACAACCCTCCCTTATTTATTAAGTACGGATTCAATCCCTTTTGCTTGCAAGTTTTAAAACTTTTTGCTTTATTTTTTTTATTTGTCATTTCAGCTACACAGAATGTAGCTTTTGATAGTCTTAAAATATCATTTTTTAAAGGATATGTTTAAATTGCGTAATTGAACATTGACAAAGCCCATTATAAAAGAGGTATAAAACCATTGTTGGAATTATACCTCTTTCTTTTATACTGTAGCAAGAAGCTGACAGTTTATGTATTCATCATCAATAGAGATGATTTTAAGTTTGGAGCCATGCATCACATCGACTTCATAGAAGCCCTGTTCCTCATTTACATTGCCCATATAGACGCATTTAGTACCTGCAGGTACATAAATCCTTAACTTGGTCTTAGAATTGATTTCATGACCTTTTACAAGGCTGCAGGCTAAAAATCCTTTTTCGTATAAATCACAATCAGGCATATCCTTGGCATTTTCTTTCATGAGGTCATAGACATATTCGCATATACCTCGATACAGAACCAGGTCTGTATCTGTTGTATGCTGCGATACCATATCGCCGATTTGTAAATCAATGTCATCCTGCCTATTCTGTCTATAGCGTTCGTTGACGCTTTCACCAGAATGTGCAAGGCAGTATTCAAGAGAGAAGTGGTATACATCAATCATTCGCTGTGGTTCCTGATTGATATGATTGTGTGCGTAATCAATGGCTTGTTCCTTGGAAGGAGCTAATTTATCCCAATTAGCCCCTATATTCTGGAATTTGCCTTTGATACGGTAAAGAAGTGTTTTTACCATAATCAAATATCCTTTTTATCATACTTAATGTCAGTTCCTACAAATAGATTGATAGCCACTATTCCAAAAACAACTCAAACCCATAACAGCTTTTCTCAAACCCATACTTCTCATAAAATGCATGTGCAGCTTTTCTAGGCATACCTGAATCCAATATGATTGCCTTGCAGCCACGCGCTTTGGCAAGCTTCTTCACATGATCAACCATTAGCCTGCCGTATCCCTTTCCCCTATATTTTTCATCTGTGATAATACTTGCAAGATAACATGTCATGCCCGACATCCAGAATGTTAAAAAGAAGCTTATAAGTCTCCTTCCATCTCCCCTTCATTAGTCGCTATAATGGTCTGACTGACTCAACATATTCGTTTAGCTTCGCTCTTATCTCTTCGAACTGCTTTCCTGTAACCTCATTATCCGACTCAAATGCCATCATTTTGTCAAGATATCCACGCTCCTTTGCTATCTGAAGGCTGATAGGATAAACCAGCTCAAATGTCAGTGCAATGTGCCCTGCCACATGGTCTACCGCGGTCTTTTTACAGGAACGAAGTACCGCATGTCTCTCATCAAAGGCTGCCATAACCTCAGGACTTACCTGCGAATTTTTCAGTTCTTCCGTCGTCACATTATATATATCCTCTGCCGGAGTATCTACATTTACCCTGAAAATATCTACCTTATCAGCATCCCTTAGTATATTGCAAAACATAACCGTATACTCATCAAGCCTCTCATCTATCCTGAAAGCGCTGTGATTTCTTATCGCATTTTCAACAATTGTGCCGTATTTATCATCATGAAATCCATCCACATATGTGTCAATAAGACCTTCCTTAAACAGCAGGTCTGCTCCAAAATTGGCATGATCAACAGACTGTGCATCGTTAAATGTGTTATAACGCTTAATCTGTTCAAATCTTCCAACATCATGCAGCATTCCTGTGAGCCATGCCACATCTGTCTCATATTCATCAAGCTTTAAATCACTTGCTATCAGCTCGCAAAGTTCCGCTACCCTATAGGTATGGTCTATTTTGAGCTTAATCTTTGGATCTGTGGCATTGTACCCTGATGTGTACTCTGCGAATGTATTTTTTACTCGTTCTCTATCTATTACCATGTTTGTTATCCTTTCAAAAACCGGTTTATCTGTGGCTTTATTGCTGCTGTTTTAACTCCCATCGCACCACATCGCTATGTGGATTAACCCTGGCAAGTCCAATCTCCGTAATTGTCGCTTCAAATGGCACAAAGCTTTCCTGCATTACTGAAAATGCCATCTGCATCTGTTCCTTTGTCAGTGTCTTTCCAAGTGTAATATGCGGCAGCCAGCTCATTGGCTTGTAATATCTGCTCACTGCACATTCCGGAATGCTTTTCACCTCATCAAATACTTTTTCCGATAAATCCTGCAAATATCCGTTAAGCACCGGTGTGGCATAAAATACATATGGCAGCAATTGCCCCACTGACACAATGCTAATCGTCCCATTAGAAAGTGAATTTCGCAGATTATCCATTGCTCCCAATAAAGCATTTTCACTTCGGGCTTCTATTGCCGATATCGTCATGTGTGGCGGTACATTGTTATCCGTCATGAATGAATTACCTGTTTTCTCAGCTATTTTATTTATATATCGTTGTAAAATATGCTCTGCCGTCTTGTCAAAATATACAGATACAAGATACATCTACTTTCCCCTGTCATATAAAAACATGCCCCAACACACATAGGCCGGGGCAATTACTGTTATACTTTTAAGCTATCAAACTACACCAATTCAGGAATTTTGTAGCCCGCTTTTTGCATTGCGTCTGCGAAGTCATCTAATGACATACTTACTCTCTTTGCGCCCACCTCGGGCTCTAATATACCATCCTGAACAAGTGAATATACTTCAAGGCATCTTCCTTGCTGTATTCCTTGCTGCATTCCCTCCTGAATGCCACGCTTTTTATGGTCATCCCATGCCTTACACATATTTACCACCTCTTCCTTTTCATCATACTTAATATCAGTTCCTACAAATAGATTGATAGCTGCTACTGTCTCAACGTCAACCTTTGTAAAGGTTTCGTCGTTTGTAATTAAATCATTCAGCTTTTCCTCATCTGACGCATTTTTCAATAACTCAAACAATGGCCTGAGCCCTGTCTCGAACTTAGAAAAGTCTGTAATCTCCAGTGGATTCAGCAAATTAATCCTGTAATCATTGATGAATGGGAGTATTCTTTCATCCATCTGTGGCATCATCTCTGCAAGGCTTCTTGGCCCATCCCACTGTGCAGTTCCAAGATACAGTGTGATTGTAATCACCGGAGTCAGCTTATCATCAAGTGTAAAGCCTGACAGAAACTCGTCCGAAGACCTGTAATCCTTATTTTTCCGGTGACGTTTCTTTGCCTCGTTGACCTGTTCTCCGTAATTCAATGCATCATAAATCATGGTTTTAACAGGCATCGCATAATGAATGTCTGTCTGCGCTTCTGCTCCAATTAAGATAACATACATTTGCCCCGTATGCTTCACGGAAACACTTTTTAGCAAATCTCTCCATTTCTGCTTAACAATCTGCTTCTTATCAATACCGAAAA
>OIYY01000317.1_pt1 | contig 35861 bp, 27 predicted proteins | sample 1588341 | NCBI WGS metagenome assembly OIYY01 (sample SAMN03283287) | human gut metagenome | biome: human-associated habitat; material: feces | host: Homo sapiens | place: Peru | collected 2012 | reverse complement strand
AGCCAGCTTTTGCCCGCCTTGCTGGGACCGGCAAACAGCGCCAAACCAGCTGGGAGCAAGTCGGGAATGATCCACTTGATCGGCGGCAGCGGCGTGGAGAGGAGTTCTTCGGCGGAGATCGTTTTTGGAAGTTTTTCATAATTCATTCGCATCGTCCTTTCTGTTTTGGTATATATCTATTATCTCATACTATCGTCTTTTTGTGTGTAGTAAGTTTTATTCTCCAGTGTTAAGTTGTACGGCTCACGCTGCCCCACAGCCCCACAAACGCGCCAAACGGCGGGCGCGTTGGCTGTTTCGTATCCGTGTGCTGCGTGTGGCATCTGCCCCACACAGGGCGGATTTGGGCGGTTACTGCGAGTGAATCAGAACTGATTCACTTTTATGTCTTACGCTCTGGAAAGTGAATCAAATCTGATTCACTCCCAATAAATTCCCCGAAAGTATACGGTTTTGATTCCCTACTTTTATTAGATTGGAAAACGCGAATCGGTTTCGCATACTTTCGGGATAACTTTTCGATTTGCAGCTGCATTTGTCCACTTTGCCCCAGCTGCGGGGACGACTTGCAAGGCTGCCGTTCGGCTGCAACGGCATCATGGGTATTTTTACCCCAGCCAGGTTCTCTGCCTGCCGCCCTCATTGTGTGAACTATGACTGGACGGAAGTATCTTTACGACCACATCTGTCATTGCGCTCCACTCCGCCACGGGGTGTTTACCAGAGACTGAATCGCTCGTGCCCGGTGGCAGTCATGGCGCGTACTCTGTCTGCGCTGCCGTACTCGTAAGTTGACGGCAATGTGGTGAATGTACCTTGCTTGTCGGATATGCAGTTTTCAAGGTGCCGAATCTATTTAAGACGGGGAGGTGCTCTTGCCAAAATCAAGGTCGCTCCTACGCGCTCACGCGCTTCTGACCGCACGGACTTTTCAGAACGTAATTGATTACATTGATTTTGGGGATTTTGTAGGCGTTTGCCAGCCGGATGCAGCTGATTTCGCCCTCCCCCAGCAGGTCATAGGCCGCATGGCGGCTGATACCCAGCATGGCTTGCAGGTCCTTGACCGTTACAATGTCGGGGTACTCTGCGAACATGAGCTTGTACATTTCTCTGATTTCTTTACAATCCATTCGATCACCATCCTTAAATTTTAACTTTCGCATATTTGCGATGTAGATATAGGATACTGCGCTTTTATGCGAATGTCAATAGTTTTCGCAAAATTGTTACTTTTTTCTTGCGCTTTTATGTTATGGTGTGGTACAATAAGGAAAATCCTGCAAAGAGAGTGAACGAAATGAACATCGGAGAGAAAATCAAGCGCATCCGCCAGCACCGCCGCATGACCCAGAAAGAGTTGGGCGAGTTGGTCGACCTCAGCGCAAACCGCATTGCGCAGTACGAGATGGGGTACCGCGTACCAAAAAAGCCCCTGCTAAATCAAATAGCAGAGGCTTTGCGTGTTTCCCCGTTAGCACTTTCCGATGGCGGAAACGGCCCGGCAAACGATATTCTGGAGCAGCTTTTCTGGCTGGACGAAGAGCAGCCCGGCGTAATCAAGCTGGTTCCCACCGAGCGCGGCACAGCGCGGTATAATGCCAACCCAAGCCTTTCGCTGCACTATGATGACAACGATAACTGGCCGCCACGCTCCCCGGTGGCGATGTGGTTTGATGATACGATTCTGGATGACTTCCTAAAGGATTGGGCCGCGGTTCAGAAGAAGTTGTATGCGGAAGAGATCACGCAGGCAGAGTACTTTGAGTGGAAGGTTATGTGGCCGGATTGTGATGATCTACACATATAAAAACAGTTTTTATATCTACAAACATTTTCCTATGTCACAAAGAACATAGTTACACTCATGGGATTACGTATACAAAAGGAGGCTTTTAAATGAGTTTGGGTTTATATGTTTCCAGCTTCTACTTTTTCCGAGCGGGCAAGAATAGCTGTTATTTAGGGCTGAACTCCTCTGTTCAATACAATGATACGCAATACGCCCGAGCAATAGATTTTTTTGAAGACTTTTTTGCCGTTCGCCGCACAATGGAAACGCTTGAATCCGAAAAGAAGTTGTATTACATTGAAACAAATCCCAATTGGCGCGGAGAAACCGACAAATTTTCTTACATTGCTGCTTGCATACATTCGGGGACTTATGGGATAGAAAGCGACATATACGATGCAACATCACACGAACGAGTTGGTTCAATAGAAAAGGATCAAGCGGGAATGGTTCCTTTCTTTGTATTTGTTGCTATTCCCAAAAAAGAGACGTCATCGGAACCCATTAACAAAGGCTTGATTCTTTTCCAATCGATGGGGATGTATGGTGCCAAATCTATTACCTGTAAAATGATAAATGCGTTTGCGAAAGATAAAATGAACGCAACTTTTCACACGTGCAATGTATCTCCCAGTGAATTTCTAAAAGCCTTTTTTGATTTAGGTACACTCAAACGGTTAAAATTGATTCGCAACCGTGTCTCGGAAGACAGCAGCGACCAACTGAGTGGGATTTCTTATGCCAAAGAAGAGCGGGTTTTGTCATCCTTTTTTGGAAGATCGGCCAGTACTTTTATTGAGCGTTTAATCCATTTCGGTTTAGACAAGTCTGCGATTTTCGAATTAGAAAACGGCATACCTTACGACAATGTTACTGCAACAATAGACATCGGAGATGGTAAAGAAAGAACTGTTAATCTGCATAAATACGATAATCTGAGCATTCTTGAATACATACCCAGCCAATACGAAAAAGAGAACGGTCATGCTGACGAGAATACCATCATTTCGTACTTATGTGCACGCGCGACAGAATACATTGAAAAAATGGATATGACTATTCATGTGATATCAAGACGCTAACGGAGGAGCTATCATGAGCGAAACACATTTTTGTGGTGCCTTGATTCTTGCAATCACATTCTTACTGATTATACGCTATTCTTTGCGAAAGAAAAATTCTTTTCTGAACATCCGTGAAATTGTCTGTGATTACTGGAAAATGCTTTCTTCTTTACGCCATCGCGTAATTTTTATGGCAACACCAATTAGCTTTGGAATCGGTCTGACGTTAATTTCCCCAATTAGCACGAGTGTTCTGGAAACGGTATGTACGGCAATTTCAATTTTGCTGGGGTTATTATTTGCCACATTAGGTGCAATCGCCAGTGGAAATGAGAAAAAGAAAAAGGGTTATCCTGCTTACGGTACAGTGTTCAATGAGACAATCAACACCATACTATATTTATCTTGCTTGTCCATTACGGATTTAGTAGTTCTTTTTATGGGACTAGCACTTGTGCCTTTATATGGAGCTTTGCAGCAAAACTGTATTGCTATACTACATTTTATCGGCAGCGTTACAGTATACTCTTTAACATTTTCGATTTTTTTGAATTGCTTGATTGTAATCAAGCGAATAGCGCGATTACTTACAATATAGTGTAACCTATAACTCGTTCGAAATTAGAGAATATTACCGTGTACCCAAAAGCCTCTGCCAAATCAAATAGCAGAGGCTTTGCGTGTTTCCCCGTTGGCACTTTCCGATGGCGGAAACGGCCCGGCGAATGATATTCTGGAGCAGCTTTTCTGGCTGGACGAGGAGCAGCCCGGCGTTATCAAGCTGGTCCCCACCGAGCGCGGCACAGCACGGTATAATGCCAACCCCAACTTTGCGCTGCACTATGATGACAACGATAACTGGCCGCCGCGCTCCCCCGTGGCGATGTGGTTTGATGATACGATTCTGGATGATTTTCTAAAGGATTGGGCCGCAGTTCAGAAGAAGTTGTATGCTGGAGAGATCACGCAGGCAGAGTATTTTGAGTGGAAGATCATGTGGCCCTGTTGAAGCCAGATTCCCTAAAAGGAACTTCAAAGCTGTAACATAAGGCATACCCTTTGTACTTACCTATGATTGCTTCTATTTACTATGTAGAAAGTTTTGCACGAAGTAGTGAGACATCTCTTCCGTAGTTTGGTATCTTAAAGTTATTTAAAATATAATTTTCTGTTTCCGGACTCCAGTATATTTTCAAGTCCTTCTTTGCCCGGGTTATTGCAGTATAGAAAATGTTGTGATTGATACGTTCTTCAACATCTTTCGTGACAACAATTTTTACTGAATCGTATTCTAGTCCTTGGGCTTTATGTATTGATACCGCATATGCAACTTGAAACGGAACAGTAGCTTCTATGGAATCATTATCTTCATCAGTACTTTTGTATTTGTCAACATAAAACCGTATGATAGTATGGCCAGACTCCGATTCGCAGACAATTTCAAAATCGTAGCCGGCGGCATCGAATTCATTTATCGATATTTCGAGTTCAACTTCAAACCATATTTTGTCATCGTCCAAGACGATTGAAACAATTTTCCCTTTCATATTATTATAGATAAGGGGAGAAAATCTGTTCGATTCATTAAATAATATTGGGTCTCCTGCTTTGTAAATACCGATTCCCCACCTAATTGCAGGTGATGGATTGTTGAATTGTAATAGTCGATTTATATTATTTATCCCATACAGTCCATCGTAATTCAGACAAAGAACAATTTGGTCATCTGTTGTGTGTTCAAGAATCGACGTGTCGATTCTCGAAGAAAACCCGAATTTGACAAGCGCTTCAAGAATAGAGTTATCAAGCGTACGGACACGATTCCATACTTGTAGCAAGTTGGCATCTGTACTTCTAAACGGAGTGACCAGTTCGGAAATTGCAGAACCCGGAATAAACGCTTTTGCAATTTCAAACCAGTTTCCAAAGCGAATCGATTCGATTTGATAAACATCTCCAACCAAGACTAATAGTTTAAACGAAACCTGTTCGAGAAGTTTTCGCATGTCAGCGTTACTCACAGTACTACACTCGTCTATAAATAGTATATCACAATCCTCTCTATTGCGGGAATCACACACGATTTTCGAAATTGTCTTAAACTCGCTTTTATCAACGATTACACGTCGTCGCATATTATCCACAGCTGGATTAGTATGCGCCACATAAAGTTTTCGCTTTTGCGCGAAAAAATTCGAGATGTGATTTAACATCGTGGACTTTCCGGTTCCCGCCGCACCGTATATAAAAGCCACCCGTGATGCAGAAAACATCTCGCAAAGAGCTGTTCTCTTTTCTTCTGAATCGATTTGGTACGCTGATTTCTCAAGCCATGACTCAACAGAATTGGTATAATTTCCAATTCCTTCTTTTGAAAGCTCTGTTAACGCCTCTATAATAGCTTTGCAGTCATTCACATATTCAGTCAAACACAAATGTCCGTGAAAAATTTGAAGCTCCTGATTTTTATGCTTATAATACAACCGACTATTATAATGTGCGACCAAGTTTGGAATATTATCAAACTGTGTTATTTCATCCAACGGAGTGAACAGTTGTCGGTTTATTTCCGCCTGATTACGTACGAACCTGGCCAAAAGTTCATCCTCGTGACCGTCCATCGGTATGCACTCAAATAAAGTTGAAGCCGCCGGATTATGATGACATAGCGAGAAACAAAAGGGCATTTTATCAAAAGGAATGCATCCATACCTTAGATATAAATTCGAAAGAAGGGTACAACTTTGCGCGTCAGATTGCTCTTTTATGATTTTATTGTTAAGGGTGTAAAGAAGATAGCGAAGAGTGTTTGCTCCTTTAGCTTGCTGCCTTACTAGAGTGGCACAATTCTTCAACACATCGAAAATATACGGAACTTTTGCACGCTGAAAAACCACACTGTATGCAAAAGTATATACATTTTCATCTTCTACAATATCTAATAAAGTCATCCCATATTCAGTCATAAAGCGCATTAACATTTGGTATTCTACCGAACTACTATCTACTTTACGTCCTTCTCCTAACACTTGTGACAAACGCGTAAGTTCGCAGGGTCTGATTGAAACAGACCAACTATCGATCACTAGAATGTTCATAGTCATTCCCAAAACGCTCACAATGTCACTATGTATAGACATTCTCACTGAATAGTTATCCATTATGTTGTGCTTTGTAAATGCAATCACTCGCTCAAACTTACTGCTTCGTTCACTCGCCGTGCTAAAAGTCACTTCGTAATAAATATGCTGATTCACAAAAAATGGTTTGACTTTTTGGATATAGTATCTCTCGGTAAAATTAACACCACTACTATAAGGGCTGCGATTTTCGATTCGCTCGACTATTTGCTTATAATAATCGGACAGTTCAGTATCAGTATCTAATGGAAAATCAGATAAATTTTGTAGTACTTCTAATCCATATGTGTCATGCAGAAAGTTCTTAATCAATAGCAAATGAGTATAGTATTTAAGCATCAATCGCTCGGAACCACCCTCATCCAAAGTATAATGGGATGCTGATTTTTGTAACATCTCATGGAAAACGGTTATGAATTTTGTATCGCGGTTACACTTTAAACTCTTGATTGCTTTTTTCTTCTGCTCGTAATCGTTTGGGTCGATATCACTCCCATTTGCATATATTTTTTCCGCAATGTATTCGACAAAGTTTCTTAGATGAGCCAAAATGTCTGCTGATAGCAATCCTCGTTCTGACACTTCAAATTTTGCTATATTCTTGCAAATGATTTTATCCACATTAATAATTGCTTGATCAATATTCAACGATCTCGTCATCTCCTTGGTCATATAGCGCAATTTCTTTTCCATCTATCAAAAGCTCTCGTTGAACTTCAACTATTTCTTCGATACTAGCGATACAACTATCAAGATTCTTTAAGACCTCCTTTTCCCAGAAATGAACCGGCACCCAGTCCCGTGCTTGCAAGTCCTTATCGTTTCTTATATCGCGGGCGATATTCTCTTCAATTTTTTCTACCCAATACTCTCGATTCTGCTTGAGCTTTTTCTTGCGTTCATCCCAATTTTGTCCATGCCAAAACTCGCCATCAATAAATATTGCAATATGATATTTTTGAACAGCAATATCAGGAGACCCAGGCAAAGATTTGTCATTACGTTTATAGCGAAGACCTTTATGCCAAAGGGCTTTGGCTAACAAAGTTTCCGCCTTTCCTTGTTTTAAATGTACACGAGACATACGCCTCGATATTCCCGGCGTAGTATCATACGATTTTGGATGTTTCATATTTTACACGTTTGGAACTTCCACAAAAGATATTTCTTGGCCATTAAAAGAGTATTTAATAAGTTTTATATCCATCCACGTTTGGGGCTGAGAGTTTCGATAACCCAAATTATAATTTCGGATACCTGTCTCCCGGCAGTTCCTTTTAAAATCTTCATCAAACCCATTTGCGATGATATAGGCTGTCACCATAGGGTAGATATTATTCGCATATTTTCTTGTGACCCAGTCAACATACTTCATCACCTGCTGAACCACATTGGAATCCTTTTTGCCAAGGCAATCTTTTTTAATTTCTACCACAAGGTATTTATCAATGCAAAAAGGAACGGGGATATTGCTTTCTTCATTCCATACAGATTTCCGATACCCAAAAATATCGATCCATTCCATATACTTGATGGGTTTAAATGGCGATGCAGACACCTGATGACATACATAGTCCCATCGTTGCAAACTATCGGTGTCTTTTATAAGGCAATTCTCTTTAGAAAGTCTTTCTATTGCAGCAGCCTCTACCATTTGTTCACTACATATTCCATCCTTATTCACTATTGGATATGTTTGCAAAATCGACTTTGCTGTCAGGAAATATTGCTTTTCCTTTGATACTTTTTCGTATACCCTACGATGAATTTGATCATCAAAGACTATTGTTTTTGATGAACCTGTCTGTCTTCTAATCAATGCTGCTAACGCGAAGGATTCTTCATCGTCCATTTTGATAAACGAGCGCCCATCAACAACACGCAACGACTTGAATGCGTTTGGATACGATGTGAGCGCCTCATCCATATCTACTGATGCATTATATGTTTCTATTACAGGTTTAAAGAAGCATACGCATCGGTTGTCCGGTGTGATATCGGGGAAGAGTTTTACATCTTCAATTTGATTTTCAGAATAAGCTTTTGGTTTGTTTGCGCCGATATAACCCCAGTATTTGCAGTCCTTTCCAACATTTACAAGTTTTCCCATTCCGTGTATTTCGCGGTCGAAGAAAAAGAAAACATAATCGTTTTCTTTCATCCCTAAATAGTCTGTGAAAGTGGATTCTTTAGCCTTTGACTTGGACCAATTTCCAGATTTCAAGGTGTTCTCCAAGTGCATTCGTGTGCTATATATCCCCGTCGAGAAAACCTCGTTATATATGGCATTTGCGTTTTTTATCACTTTACCGTTGGCATCCTCTATTTTTCCAAGTAAAAAAAGATATCCTGCCATTTACAATTCCTCCGAATGGGTCACTTTTTCAATGTACGTATTGTTCAACCAAAAGCACTGTTTAGTCATATAACCACCATCTGGCAGCTGCGCCACATCACTTGCATTCTGTCCATGAGGACGAACATGGGACACACTATTCTCCGATTTTTTGGGCAAGTCGCTATGACAGTATCCTTTATCGTCTTTAATGATACGAACGCCTCTGCGAAGTGTATTTACTGTCTTTTGCCAAACATCATGGACTTCTTCCAAGTCTTCAACTGGGATATTCCAAAATTGGATACGTTGGAAAGCACTATCACCATCCGGCGTCTTCTTGAAAATGATGAATAGAAACTTAGTCGGTGCCAACTGCTCATACAGAGTAGATGTTTCCCATTCTTCATTGACAATAGCACAGAAGTCGATTGCTGGAAACGACATACTCTCTTTTATTTTTCCATTTGAGCTAACCATGATCGTTTTGGGAACGATGGACGCCTTACGAAATTCGTCTGTATGAGCAACATTTCTCTTTATCCCTAACATCCCTGCAAACAATAATGCGTTTGCATTTTTGGCATTAGGAGATACATTGAATTTCCGTAGTAAATCAGTTCGACTCATCCCCAAATAAGGCTTCACTATTTTACTGATTTGAGCTTCAAAGGTGTTTTTACGGAGAGATTCCGGGTCACGAATAATGTGTTCATTGGGTACGCCACCGAAAACGCGTTCTCGCAGCATCTGAGTCATATAACTTTGCTTTAGAGAATATGCCCTCTTCATTGCTGGGATATCACTGAATGGCTGCTGGCGAGTATCCTTTGCGTTTCTTCCTTTTGGACAAGCCGCTAAATACATCGTGTCACCCTCGCTGATTTCATGCGCATGACCAGACTTGATTTTATCCATCAATATCTTCCAGTCATTGCGAATGACCTGAAGGTCCTCTTCCGGGAAATCAAAGATAAACGCATCCGCGATACGCAAATCCCTTTTATCTACACCAGTTTCATATTGATAGGGCATTAAAAGCATACAAGCACATTTTTGCCAAAATGCACTCTGCTCAAAAGGAACTTTATACTCTTCCATATAGTTAAGCATATCACAAACAAGCCGTTCCTTTGCACGGATCCCTTTTGCAGTTTTTTCAAAAGGAGTCACTTTCAGCTCTACGCCTGCTTCTTCAAAATCCGGCGTGGGGTCACTGTTCGGACGATATCCGAACCAACTCTCTTCGATAACATTGCCGGCAGCACCTTTTCCTGTGGATAACCGACCTGTCTTATCGATTTCGCCAAAAGTCTTGCCAACAGCCTCCTGTGCACGCCTTAGTACATCTTCTTTTGTTTTGTATGTGTTGGACATTTTGACACCTCCGAAAAAAGTACTTGATCTTTTTGCTGTTTTCTGGTATAATGTGCAAGGTTGCTTACAATGCTGCAAAAATGCTTGATCTTTTGCGTGCATTATGGTATACTTAATTATAATTATATCATAAGTCGAGGTGTTATAAAAGTGGCTGCAGATGCTCCGATTCGTGTTGTAGAGCTATTTGCTGGCGTTGGGGGATTCAGAGTCGGTCTTGAACGCAGCTCTTCTAGGTTTCAAACAGTATGGGCAAACCAATGGGAACCCGGTCAGGCCGGGCAATGGGCTTACAAATGCTATACCCGGAATTTTGGCGAAAAGTCTTTTTGTTCTAACGAAGATATCGCTACTGTTATTGACCAAGTGCCTAAGCACGATTTACTGGTCGGCGGTTTTCCTTGCCAAGATTATTCCGTAGCAAGTACTGGCGCAAAAGGTATCGAGGGGAAAAAAGGGGTCCTGTGGTGGTCTATTCACAAAATCATACAAAGGCACCATCCGAAGTATGTTTTACTCGAAAATGTTGATAGATTGCTAAAATCGCCGACAGCGCAACGCGGAAGGGATTTCGGCATCATTTTGAAATGCTTGCAGGAAGAGGGCTACGGTGTTGAATGGCGTGTCATCAATGCAGCAGAGTATGGTTGTGTCCAGCGCCGTAGGCGAACTTTCATTTTCGCTTTTAAAAATACGACTAAACAATATAAAAGGCTGTTAAAGGATTCCATTTCAAAATCGGATTTGAATTGGCTTGTAGAAAAAGGATTCTTTGCAAGCGCATTTCCTCTTGAAAAAGAAATAGCAGACAAAACAAAAATCACATACACAGATTTGAATGAATTCAAAGATACAGTAGAAGTTACCAAACGGTTTAAGACCACCTTTTATAATAGCGGTGTAATGCTTGATGGTCATGTTTTTTCGGCAGAAACGACACCACATGGAGAGCCTGCGCAAAAATTGAGTTCCATTGTTGTTGTTGGTGATATCGATGATAAATACTTTCTTTCTTCTGAAGAACTTCCCAAATGGGAATACATGAAAGGCGCAAAAACGATAGACCGCGTATCGAAAACCGGTTTTGCATACAAATTCTCTGAAGGTCCCATTGCTTTTCCGGACCCCCTTGATAGACCAGGTCGCACGATGCTTACTAGTGAGGGAACAAAAAACCGAAGTTCCCATGTTATCGAAGACCCGCATACGAAAAAGCTTCGTCGCCTAATGCCTGAAGAATGTGAACGCATGAATGGATTCGACACGGGCTGGACTGATATGGGAATGCCCGAAAGACAACGGTATTTTATTATGGGCAATGCATTGGTCGTTCCTCTCATCACACGAATGGGGAATCAATTGCTGAATATTTTATAAACAAAAACCAAGGTCAGCTATGCGGGCCTTGGTTTTTGTGTCTTTTGAGGTGGTCGTATGGAAAAGCCTATTCGTGTTGTAGAGCTTTTTGCTGGAGTAGGCGGGTTTCGTCTTGGACTAGAACAAGCATCCTCACGCTTTCAGACTGTCTGGGCAAATCAGTGGGAACCATCTATGAAAACGCAATTTGCCTATGAATGTTATGTGAAACATTTTGGTGCAAAGAAAGAGCATGTTTGCGCTGATATAAAGAATGCAAAGTCTCAAATCCCACCTCATGACCTTCTGGTCGGAGGGTTTCCCTGTCAAGATTACTCGATTGCAAAAAGGAATCCACAAGGTATCGAGGGAAAAAAAGGAATCTTGTGGTGGGAAATAGATTCGATCCTCTACGAGCATCGCCCTTCCTATGTGTTACTTGAGAATGTAGACCGCCTTATAGTTTCACCCGCATGGCAACGAGGACGTGACTTTTCCATCATACTTCGGTGCTTCTATGAAAAAGGTTACGCAGTCGAATGGCGCGTTATAAATGCTGCCGACTATGGTTTTCCGCAACGGCGTCGCCGCACCTTTATCTTTGCATATCATAATGATACGCAACTATTCCGGAATGCAGCAGATGATATTTGCATTCGCGGATTAAAGGGAGCACACAGGCAGGTCACGCGTGACGGCTTTTTCGCGCCGATATTTCCGCTTTCTTCTCATGGTCAGACCTATACTGAGGGATGGCTTGATGAATTTGCATTTTTTGATATGCAAGAGCTTTCTAACTCTCAAAGAAGTCGATTCTATAATACCGGATTAATGGTGAACGGAAGATACTATTCCGTAGAGGGAATCCCCTCGCGCAGAGCCCCAACTTCGCTTGAGCGTATTATAGAAGATGGTGTTATAGATGAGCAGTACTATCTTACCGAAAGTACTATGCCGCGTTGGCGTTATGTAAAAGGAGCCAAGCAGGAGTTACGCCACCGGAAAGATGGAACGCGCTACATCTTTTCTGAAGGGGCAGTTCCGTTCCCCGACCCCCTAGATCGTCCAGGCAGAACGATGCTAACAAGCGAGGGCAGTTTGAATCGCAGCTCCCACGTTATCCTAGACCCCACAAGCAATCGGTTACGAACCTTAACTCCTATTGAATGTGAAAGATTAAATGGTTTTCCTGATAATTGGACAGCAGGAATGCCAGATAGGATGCGGTATTTTACTATGGGGAATGCATTGGTGGTACCCCTTATATCAAAAATAGGCTTCAATTTGTTGCATTTTCTGTAGAACCATCACAAATTTGCAATCTTTTGAAAGCAAAATATATTTTAAAACGAGGTGGCTGTAAAGTTATGGATATTCAAGAACGTCTTGAAAAAATGATTCACGGTGCGCCTAATTCCACAAACGCATATCTTCGAGAGGTATGCAAAAATTGTCATATTGGTACGACAAAAACTGCAATGCATATCTATATGCTCCGGCTTGACGGAAATAAACGTCCTAGAATTCGAGACTTTTGCGAATTTCTATTTGACAAAATTGTTGATTACTGTATTCCTGCGTCCGAAATACGAGCGGCAAAAGAAAAAAACGAAAAATATAATACAACACAATATACGACGAGGCTTGCTCGAAAGGCCAAAAATCTTTTTACCCATATTTCAAATTCTGGCGAGGTAGGCGAACTCGCATTATCTGTTTTAACTCAGGAATTTTTGAATATGCCACAACTATTGTGTAAAATGTCCTTGAAGACAAATCCAAATGTTCATTTTCATGGTGCCGATGGACTCTATGGGAAATACGATAATTTGAATAAAAAGTTTCTCTTATACTGGGGAGAGTCAAAAATATATGAAGATGTCCAACAGGCACTGAATAATTGTTTTGATAGTATAAAAGAGCTACTTATAGAAGAAGGCACGATGGGCACTTATCGCGAACGAGATATATCACTATTCCGTTCAAATATTGATTTTGAGGATGCCGAACTGCAACAAGTGATTCTCAAATATTTGGATCCTGATAATGAAGAATACAATAGCCTTGAATATCGGGGTGTTTGCTTAGTCGGGTATAGTGAAACGGCATACCCAAAAGATTTTTCCGCCGTTGAAGAAAAAATATTTGAGAGTATAACAACAAAAATCAACGATTTTCAATCATCAATCAGGAAAAAAATAAGTGCCAGACCACCATTGACCCAATATACCATCGAGGTGATTCTGGTTCCCGTTTCTGATGCAAATGAACTTCGTGAAACATTTAAAAAGGTCTTATCGGAGGGATAATGATGTCTGTGGACAACCTTTCTGTGAATATTGTCGAATCTCCAAAATTTCGGAAAACATATTTGTCTTTATTAAAAAAATCTGTGTCATCTCAAATCCCAGCCTTAATTTCGACAAACGATTCAGGTGATATTGAATGGGCCTACTTGATTTCCTGCGCAAGTCTGCTATTCGGCTCTTCTGATGGTTCAGTTTTAGATATAGCATATCGAATTTGTCAGGCGGCTATTTGTGAACCCACCCTCCCATCCGAATATAAAAATGCAGCTGCCGGAATTTTTGCACTGTCAGCAAATAACGCTGCAATTACCTTGTCTGTGTCAAGGGCTTTGTTGGTCCCGGATTTTAATGAATACCTTCCACTCCAAGCAAATATCGATATAGCAAAAAAGCAATTTTCCAATTCAATTATCGACAACGACGAGATATTCGTTCTAAATGAGTTTCAAAAAGAAGTTTATACTTCATTTCAAGATAACGATGCTATCAGCATTTCTGCCCCCACTTCTGCAGGAAAGTCATTTGTTCTCCTTCACTTGTTATCTAACTTTATATTAGAAACTCATAATCCAAAAATCATTTACATTGTTCCAACTCGTGCATTGATTCAACAAGTCGAGATGGATATTCGCCAACATTTGAAAGACTCTAATATAAGTGCAACTGTAACAAGCGTTCCTGTTCTTCCAAGCGATTTCAATCAATCGTCCTGTGTTTTTGTTTTTACACAAGAACGGCTTCAATGGGTACTAAGTGAACATACTGATATCAATTTCGATTTGGTTATTGTTGATGAAGCACATAAAATCAGTGATAATTCACGAGGGATTCTTTTAAGTCAAGTTCTACAGAAAGTTTCATATATGGGGAACTGTAAGTTCATTTTTGCAAGCCCAATGTCAGAAAATCCCGGTGCGCTATTTAGGACTATTAAGCCGACATACACCAAGCAAGAGATTGTTTCTGAAATTGTTACCGTAAATCAAAATTTGATTTGGATTTCCAAAGATGGACCTTCAACGACTAAGTGGCGCGTAGAGCTTCTTGCAGAAAAGGAAAAAATTCAACTAGGCTATGTTGTAACAGAACGCATAACTAAAACATCTATGCGACTTCCAATTTTAGCATACCGCATTTCCGCAGGACAAACAGGAAATTTATTATATGTGAATTGTGCATCTGAAGCCGAACGAGTTTCTATACAGTTAAAAAGCCTTATTTTAAATGATAAACCAGGTTATCAGCCGTCAACACGTGTTTGTGAATTAATTAAACTGGTCAAGAAGACGGTTCACCCAGATTATGCTTTAATTGAAGTTCTTAAGGCTGGTGTTGCCTTTCATTATGGTAATATGCCATTAGCGATTCGTAATGAAATCGAGAATCTTTTTAAACGGGGAGATATTTCATTTCTTGTTTGTACATCTACGTTAATTGAAGGTGTTAACCTACCAGCTAAATCAATTTTTATCCGTGGCCCTAAAAAAGGTTCCAGAACCCCAATGAATGAAATGGACTTTTGGAATTTAGCCGGACGCGCAGGGCGCCAAGGAAAAGAATTTCAAGGAAATATTTTTTGCCTTGATGCGGAAGATATAACTGTTTGGAAAACCGGAACACCTAACACACGGAAGAAATACAGAATTGAAAGCACGCTTGATTACATTACTACATCAAAGCGCGATGAACTTCTTTCATTTATTATCAGCAAAAGAAGTCATAGTCAAGATGCAGAACTCGACTATGCATATACTTATTTTTTGGAAACATATAGTAAATACAATGGTATATCAAATTCTTTTATGCCTGGCCTTTACGGTGTAGAGTTTTGTGCTAAAGTGGACACAGCAATAAAAGATGCATTGTCGAACATTTCTCTTCCATTGACACTTTTATCTAAAAACCCTGGAGTCAATCCCTTTGCGCAGCAACAACTATTAACATATTTTGAAAGAGAAAACAAACCCGTTGATGAATTGATTCCACCTTATCCTGAAAACGATGATGCACAAGAACGGTATATGCACATTATTGGTCGTATTTCAAACTATTTGTCAGGTGATACATATCGACTAAATGCATATAGGTCTGTGCTGATAACAAACTGGCTACGGGGGTATAGTTTGGCTCGGATAATTTCGAAGAACATCGAATGGAATCGTAGGCAAGATACAGGCAAAAGTTTAGCCTCCATTATACGCGATACAATGAGAGATATTGAAGAATACGCTCGATTCCGCTTTTTAAAATATACAACATGTTATATCGATATTCTTAAATTCTATCTAGAGAACAATGGAAATCTAGAAGCTGCCGAGAAAATGCCTCAACTCAATTTATGGCTTGAGTTTGGATCATCTCAAAAAACCCAGATTTCACTTATGTCATTGGGCTTCACAAGAACTGCAGCAATTGAATTATCTGATTTTATGGTCAGGGAAGATTTAGAACGCGAACAGTGTTTGCAGTGGTTACAAAGCAACAACTTGCATTCACTAGAACTGCCTCAAGCAATAATCGAAGAAGCCACAAGAATCATTGAACTCCAATAATTTATTTGCTTTTAGGTTGATAAAATAGTCTAAGCGTAAAAATCAATTCGACTTTGATTAGTCAGTTATTCCCTTTTTTATGATTTGAATCCACTGGTGATCCCCAGCCATACGCCCATTGGTTTTTTCAATAATCAGCAGCGGGTCAAAGAAAGGAACATCCATCTCCCGGAGAATGCCTTTCAAACCGGCTCGGCTGGCGGGCAGACATCTTTCTTTCAAGAACTCCTCAAAATCCGCCCAAGACGGATTTTCTACAACGCCAAACGCCCGCAAAGGGATTCGGTCGGTGTAGTTCTTCATGCGGACGATTTCGTGCTTGAAATCAATGTCGATGACCGTACACAACTGCTGACCGTTCATAAAGTTCATCCGCATGGTGAAATCCGGATCCGTGCTAAAATGCTCGGCGTTATAGATATACTTGTATATGGTCTGGCGCGACACACCGAACTGTTTCGCAATCTCGGTGTTGCCGATGCCTTTTCTATGCAGTTCCAAAATCTCTACGGTCTGGTCGGGGGTAAGCTGCGCCTTACGGCCCGCATTGCGAGGGTTGGAATTACCGATTTTTAGTGTCTTTGCAAGTTCTCGCAGCTCATCCAAATCAGACGTGCCGAAAATCTCTTTTATTTGCTGTTGGTAATCGCTCGGCATCCAGCATCCCTCCTAAGCCTTTTTCTACTATTACTATATCGTGATTTCGGGGGAATGTCAACAAATTAAAATGTTGACATCCCCCGAATGTTAGTCTTGCACAAATTATATTCTATTTGTAACCGCTCAACAATTGCCGTCCTGTGAAAGAGGCGACTCCTATGCGATAATATAGTTATCGAGAACTTTTGAGAATTCTCAGTAATTCTCAGTAATTCTCAGTAATTCTCAGTAATTCTCGATAATTATTGAAAATTCTTAAAAAATTCTCGAGTAGAGGAGACATCGCGATGCAGGTGAGTCAGATGAAGCGGGCAATCAGTCAGGAACAATGGAAACAGCGCATTGTGGAGTGCCGCAATTCAGGGGTTCCGGTCAAGGAATGGTGCCGGGAGCAAGGAATAAGTTATTCTACCTACTACCGCCATGAGCAGGCATTATTGAAAGGTGCGCAGGATTCCAGCGACATACCGATTTCAGAGCAGGCACCGCAAACATTACCAGTCCCATTTGTGGACGTCTCTGAAATGTGCCAAACAGCCTCCAACCCCCATACAGATAGCATTGTAATCCAAGTCTCAGCTCCCGGCTTTAAGCTCAAGGTCACCGGTGAAGCTGCGGCGAAGGCGCTGAAAGAAATCGAACGGGTGCTGCGCAATGCTTAAGGATGCAACGAGCTTTAAAAAGATTTACATCGCAGCCGGAAAGACGGATCTTCGAAAAGGGATGGACTCACTGGCAGCAATAGTCAGTCTGCAATTTGAACTTGATCCATACGAGACGGATATTCTCTTCCTGTTTTGCGGTAGTACTCGACGTTTAATAAAGGGTCTTGTATGGGAGGGAGACGGTTTTGTTCTGCTCTCGAAGCGTTTGCAAAACGGAGTATTTCAGTGGCCGCGTGACAGGCAGGAAGTCATGGACCTTACGCAGAAGCAGTTCTCGGATTTAATGAATGGACTAAGTATTGTCAGTACGATACGAACTGCGCAGCCCAAATATTTGTGCTGAAAGATATGGCAAAACGTAAAATTTTCGGCCCTGCCAGATTCATTTTGCTTTGCGGAAACGCTACCCACAACAAACGTTTGCATCCCGAGAGAGCCTCTGCTGTAGAGGCTCTTTTTTCGATTTGACCGAAAAACAGGATTAAAACCTGACGGGCCTCTCTCCTCAGCTCAGCGCACACTGCGCATGGGCAAAATGCCAAATGCCGGTTGGGGTTCGATTGGACAGCATAGCCAGAAAAGAGTACAATAGTATGTAAAGAAAACACTTTTTTGATGGAGAGAACTGCCATGACTAAGCTTACAGCAGAAGAATTGAAGGACTACACCAAAGAGGATATGATTGCTTTGGTGATGCAGATGCAGGAAGCACTGGCGGTTTCAAATGCAAAACAGTTTGGCAGAAAAAGTGAAACGATGGAATGTCTGGGACAGGTAAGCCTGTTTAACGAGGCTGAAATGTATGCCGATGCATCTGTACCTGAAGTAACCGCTAAGAAAGCACATGGCAAAAAGAAGGCCGGCAAGCAGAAAGAAAACGTCTCCAGACTGCCCCTGCGCGTACAGAACCACGAGCTTCCCGAGGAAGAATTGGTTTCTGTCTTTGGTGAAAACGGCTGGAAGCGGTTGCCGGACAAGGTATATCTGAAAGTGGAATATCTGCCGGCTCGACAGGAGTGCGTGGAACACCATATTGCAATCTATGCCGGTGTGCGCAAAGAGGACAGGCAGAAGACTGTCGTGCAGGCACCGCATCCTGTTGAGGTTATTGAGAAGAGCCTGGCAACATCCTCGCTTATTGCCTGCATTATGAATATGAAATATGTAAACGCTATTCCGCTCTACCGCATGGAGCAGGAGTTTGCGCGCAACGACCTTGTCATCTCTCGCGCCAACATGGCGAACTGGATGATCTATTCCACGGAGCATTATTTCAGCCTCATGTATGACCTGCTTAAAGGTATATTGTGCAAACAGCACGTGGTGCAGGCAGATGAGACAACCTGCAATGTGGTACGGGATGACCGTCCGGCTGGCACCAAGTCCTATATGCATGTGTACAGAACGAATGAGTTTCAAAAGGGCCGGCAAATCGTTCTGTACAAATACAGCCCGGGGCGTGGGCACAAGGTAGCCGCTGAGTTTCTGGAGGGCTTTCACGGATATCTGGAAACGGATGCTTTCAGTGGCTACAAGGCTCTGGAAAAGGAGCAGACGCAAATTACAGCAGCTTTTTGCTGGGCCCATGCTCGCAGAGACTTTTCCGATGCCTTAAAAGCAGTCGGTGCCAAGAGCGGAGTTGCAATACCGCAGGAAGGTTCCGTTGCCGCCCAAGCGCTGACCAAAATAGCAGAGATCTACCATCTTGAAGGCTTGCTGAAAGATCTCTCACCAGAAGAACGTCTGCGCCGCCGCCAACAGGAGATTGCTCCTTTGGTAGAGGCTTATTTCGCATGGGTAAAAGAGCAGAACCCTTTGCAGATTGGCAGCAAGAAAACCTGTGATGGATTGGCTTACAGCCTGAACCAAGAAAAGCAGCTGCGCATGTTCTTGCGCGACGGAGAAATCCCCATTGACAACTCTGCAAGTGAGCGTGCGATCCGTCCTTTTACAGTTGGGCGCAAGAATTGGATGATGCTCAATACCCCCAGAGGAGCACAATCCAGTGCGATTCTCTACAGCATTGCAGAAACGGCCAAGGCCAACAATTTGAAGCCGTATGAGTATTTCCGTTTTTTACTGAACGAGATTGCAGAGCATCTTTATGGCCGGGAGCATGATCCGAATGACCGTGCGTTCTTAAATGATCTGCTGCCGTGGTCGGACAAGCTGCCTGACATTTGCAAAAAGAAAATTTGAAGTTTGCTGGAGCCGGGTTTGGCTCCAGCTTTGTTTTTGCTTGACGGCTGTGGTTGAGCGGTTACGTTAAATTAGAACCCATCAATCGTACGTTCGACCACAGCGGGAACAAAAATGGACATCACAACCAACCATGCGGCCGCAACAGCTTGAATAAGATTGTCGGGCAACCCAATAAGGATGTCAGGGAACCATACAAATGAAGGGGCAACAAGACACCGTATAAGGTAACCGATGAATTCGCCGATACTGAATACACCTAAATAATCAATTGGCTTATACGGATCGCGTTTGCGCCGTGTGTAGCCATCGACATACATACGTTGTTCAATATACCAGCCGATTGCAAAAATTGCGACAGCACCCCAGTATAATTTATCCATCTTTATCACCCGTACCTGCAATCAAAATAAAACGACTCTCATAAAGAATGTTTTTCTCTATACCCTTTACGCTTCAGCATATTCGCTTGGCGTTTTCCCATAAAACTCTTTGAATTTTCGCGAGAAGAAGTAGGGGTCATCAAAACCTACGGCGGCAGCTACCTCCTTGACATAGACCTGCTTATTACTGCGGATCATCTCACCGGCGCGTTTCATGCGCACCTCGTTGATGTACTGGAACAGACCGGTGCCGGTCTCTTTGGAGAACAGGCGGCTCAGATATTCCCGGTTCAGCCCTACATAGTCGGCAATGCCGTCCAGCGTCAGCTTGTCCATATAATGCGCGTTTACATAGATGATGACGGCCTGCACCTCTTTTTTGAATTTGCTCAAGGAAATTTTGCTAAGTCCCATGCGCTCCTGTAAAACCAGGCAGAGCAGTTGTTCAAGAGCCTCCGCAGTGGGGGCTTTTTCTATTTCCTTAAAGGTTTGCTCCAGTGTCTCCTGCGGAATCATATTCTCGCCGGGACGCTCCAGCAACAGATGGCAGGCTTCACGGACGCGCTGCGGCGGCATACAGAGCGCCGCGCAGTTCTGAAAGAAGGTGTGAACGGCAATCTGCATCTGTAATTCATCGGCATTTTGCACTGCTGCTGCGGTGGCCTTGGACAGTTCTGCCTGAGAGACATGGAAGGGTTGGGCGGTAACTGTGTGTGCCGTTGCCTTTATGGGAGCACTGCACCCCACATAAAAGGCGAGCGCCTTAGAATCCTCACACAGCTGGTAGCCCTGGCGGAGTTCAGCCAGTGAAATGGGCTTGTCGTGGTAGATGATGACCGGCGCATCCAGAAAATATGTTGTGACCTGCCGTTGCAAACGGGCAAGTTTCTTATCCAGAGTACGCCCAGAGGCTACAAGGCTTTCGTTGCTGATTAGCCCGCAGATTTCATCCTCATGGGTATGCAGAAATACTTTGCCGCCGATTTCATCGAAAACCTCGGTAATCAAGTCGGTCACAGCATCCAGCGCGGGCATAGGATGAGTTTTTGTGGGAATTAAAGTGACGGTAAACAGCCGGATAGGAAAGGACAACGGTTCCGGCAGCATGGAAAACGGATTAGAAGCAGGGGAGGGTTCAGCAGTGGACGTTACCCATTGGGCGCAGTGAATCAGGGCATTCTCCTTTTTCTGCGCTTCAATGGCAAAGGATCGGTGGTCCTCCTCCGTCTGGCGCTGCTGCTGGACACGAAGCAAATCGGCCATCTTTTTCAGATGCTCACCGATGCTTTCCCCGTTCATATTGATTTTCAGGAAGTAGTCATAAGCACCGTCCGTCAGAGCCGTGCGCACGGAATCGAAATCGGAGTAGTTGCTCAATACCAGAATCGGACCGGTAAAGCTGCGCTTTTTCAATTCATGAATGAGCGCAAGCCCATCCATGCCGGGCATTTTCAAGTCCGTGATAACCGCATCAATGTGCTGTGTCTCTACAATGTGCAGCGCTTCCTGCCCATTACTGGCTGTTGCCGCCAGCAGGAATCCATTCTTGCCCCACTCCACGGCGGACTGGAAAGCAACCTTAATCAGTGGCTCATCATCTACAAGCAATAAATTATACATTGTGTTACCTCAACGAATGGCTTCATTTGGAATACGGAGAATACATTGTGTGCCGGTGCCGGGGGCACTTTCAATCGTAAGACCGTATTCATTTCCGTAGTGCAGACGCATACGCTCATCTACATTGCTCAATCCAATGCCGGAGAAGCGCTCAGAATTTTTCTCCTTGATGGCACTGGGGTCAAAACCGCAGCCGGTATCGGAGATATGAATGGTAAGCAGATTCTCGCTCACGGTGGCACGGACGGTGATGGTGACAAAATCATCTTCATCCGCCGTGCCGTGCAGGATGGAGTTCTCTACAAGCGGCTGCAAGATAAAGCGCGGCACAGTCCAGTATCCGGCAGCATCTTCAATTTGATATTCCATCTCAAAGCGCCCTGCGTAACGCAGCTGCTGGATGTCGCAGTAGTTCTTCAGGTTGCGCAGCTCATCATCAAACGGAATCAGTTCATCCTTTTTAATAAGGGTGCTTTGCAGCAGGGAAGAGAGGGCATCAATGCCGTGGCTGACCGGGGTGACGTGATTAAGTGTGGCAATCCACTTTAAGGTGTTCAGGGTATTGAACAGGAAGTGCGGGTTGATTTGATATTGCAGGGTCTGCAATTCCAACTCGCGCATTTTGCGCTGATCATCGCTCCAGCGCTGCGCCAGCAGACCAATTTCGTTGACCATGTTGTCAATGGTGCGCGCCAGAAATCCGAGTTCGTCGGGGCTAGGATCATTGATTTTCAGCCCGATTTCCTCATCGCTTTTCGCATTGCAGGCGGCAACCATATTATCAATGGGGTGCATGACGCTGCGGTAGACAAGCAGTGTCAGGAACAAACTGACAACGACCAGCACTGCAGCCAGCGCGATGAGCATCATATTGATGGTTCTTGTGCCGTTGGTAATGTAGGCCTGCGGAATCGTGGCCACCAGATATACATTATAGGTGGTGTTGTATTTGAAAATCGTCAGTGTATCTACGCCGTTCAGCTTAAATAAAAAGTTGTTTTCACCCGCCTGCCGAAGCGCCGTGATCTGCTGGAAAATCGGGTCATCGGCCAAATCTTCTCCCAGCAGTTCCGCGTTCTGAGAAGATACCACATTGCCGGCGGCATCAATCAGCAGGAAGTTGGACCCATCGCCAAAGGAAACATCAGTAAATATGTAGCGACTCAGCTGGGATTCGTCAATGTACAGCATGATATACCCCAGCGGCGTGCTGGTGTGGTGCATATCATAGATTTTACGGCCAATGACAATTTTATCGTTGGCGCGGTAAGTGTGGATGTATTGCAGACTATCCTGTGGAGAGGCGGCCTCAATATTATCCAGCAATTCATTAAAACGCTGGGGTGTAATATCGTCATAGCCCAAATCGTAGATGACTGTGCGGTCATTGGAAACGACGCGGATGTTTTTAAGGTGTGTGCTCTGAAAAGGAATTGTGACGATCATTTCACCAATACCGCTCACAATATCACTCGTAAGGGGGTGCCCATTATTGATAGATGCGACACCATTCTGTACAGTATCAGATACGGAGATGGAACCTATGTAGTCGCTATAAATGCCAAGCTGGGTAGACATATTATTATTGAGTAGTTCGATAGATTGTAAGGCAGCCTGTTTGACCTTTTCGTTCATGGATTGGGTGTATGCATGGTAAGAAAAAATACCAATCGTGATGACGGGAACAAGAGAAATAATCAAAAATGTCACAAACAGACGGGTGCGAAGTTTGATTCGTCGCAACACATTTGGGAAAAACTCACGCGTTTTTTGTGCATTTAGTGACATATATAGGCCTCCGTTTGTGCAAAGTGACTACAATCTATCCATACATTACCTGAATTATAAGGGCAACGACAGAAAAAGTCAATAAAATCCATCTTTAAGTAAAGGGAATACATTTATCAAATCCGGCTTGCCCGATATAATAAGAGTGCAATCAGGGAACGACAGATGAGCCGCATCCCAAACAAAGAAGGAACAATTTTTAGGAGGAAAACCATGAAAAAAGCAATCAGCATGATGCTTGCCACTGCAATGGCAGCTACCTGTCTGGCAGGCTGCGGCAGCGCAGCATCTTCCAGCGCAGCAGCATCCAGTGAGGCCGCTTCTTCCGAAGCAACGTCCGCCGCTACCAGCGAAGCCTCTACCGGTGAGAAGACCTTTGAGAACAATGAACTGAACATCGCGGTGTTCGAGGGCGGCTACGGTTCCGAGTACTGGGACGAAATCATCAAACGCTTCGAGGCTGCCTATCCCGGCGTCACTGTCAATATGCAGATCAGCCCGAAGATCGGCGACATCATCCGCCCGCAGATCGTGGCAGGCAATGTTCCCGACTTCATCTCGATGAACGACAACGACTCCACCGGCCTGATTTCCTCTATGGTTAAGGAACATGCACTGATGGATCTGTCCGATGTCTTTGAAGAGGGCGGCATTGATGATGACACCCCGCTGAAGGATCAGGTCATCGATGGCCTGCTGGATTCCGCCAAGTGCTCTCCTTACGGCGACGGCAAAATCTACATTGCCCCGTTTGATGCCAGCCCGATGGGTCTGGTTTACAACAAGACCCTGTTCGAAGAGAACGGCTGGGAAACGCCTGTGACCTGGGATGACTTCTTTGAACTGGGCGACAAGGCCAAGGAAAAGGGTATCGCGCTGTTTACCTATCAGGGCATCTACCCCGGCTACCTCGAGAGCATGCTGTGGCCCGCGCTGGCATCTGCCACCGGCATCGACAACATGAAGGCAGTCGCCTCCTACACGCCCGGCTCCCTCAGCTCTGATGAGGCCCTCAAGGTCTTCCAGAACATGGCAAAGATCGGCACCGATGGCTACCTGATGGATGGCACCGTTGCTCTGAACCATACCCAGAGCCAGACTGACATGATGATGAACAAGGCTCTGTTCATCCCCAACGGCAACTGGATGGAAGGCGAAATGGCCGATGCTCCCCGTGCTGACGGCTTTGAGTTTGGTCTGACCTGCGCACCCGTTCTGGATGACGGTGAGACCCGCTATGTTATGAGCTCCGTTGAGCAGTTTGAGATTCCTGCCAACGCCAAGAACCCCGAACTGGCAAAAGAGTTCCTGCGTTTCCTGTACACTGAGGATTCCGTTAAGCTGTTCGCAGAAAAAGCCAACGGCATCTACGCTCTGAAGAAGGCCAACGAGATGGTCAAGGGCATCGTTACCGATGGTGTCTACAACATGAACGACATCTATCAGGAAGGCACGTTCATGGTCTTCGGTTGGGATGCAATGCCCGACACCAGCAAGGTCGTTATCGCTGATTCCGTCTTCAATGTTGCCAGTGACGTTATGAATGGTGACATGACTGCCGAGCAGTGGCGTGACGGCATCGAGGCTGCTTTCGAGAAGATTGCTGCTTCCAAGTAAGCTGAATTGCTGAATTTCCACTGACCAAAGTAAGATTGACCCTGCCGAGTAAACGCCATGCGAACTTGGCAGGGTTCTTTTTAAGGGGGAAACTTGTTTGAAAAACCGCCAAAATCGCCAAAAAAAGGCGCAGCCACTTCCCGTACTGTTTGTCTGCATCAGCGTTCTGCCTGCCGTGATCCTAACTCTTATGTTCACGATCTGGCCTACGGCGCAGGCATTATATCTTTCTTTTACCAATGCGACCTCTCTGGGGCTTAACAACAAATTTGTGGGACTGGATAACTATATCTATATGTTCCACGACAAATCTTTCATTCAGGCACTTACAAACACAGCAAAGCTGATGGCGGTTGTTCCCGTTATCACAATTTTCTGTAGTCTGGTGCTGGCATTCGTTTTGAACCAGTGCAAGCTGAAAGAAATGGTCTTGTATCGCACGCTTTTCTATTTCCCGAACATCGTTTCTCTGACCGTTGTAGGTATTATATGGAGTTTTGTGTTCCACCCGAATGTGGGCATCGTCAATAAGATTCTCGGTGCTGTCGGGCTGGAGAGCTTGCAGCGTTCCTGGCTGGGCGACAGCAAGACTGCGCTTTGGTGCATCGCGTTCACGCTGCTGTGGCAGGCTGCCGGTTACTACATGGTCATGCACATCGCGGCTATGGACGGCATTTCGCCGGAAATCTACGAGTCCGCAACGCTGGACGGTGCCAGCGCATGGCGCAAGCTCATCAGTATTACGATGCCTCTGATGAAAGATATTATCGGCATCACCTTTGTTCTGGCACTTTCCGGCACCATCAACCTGAGTTTTGTGCTTTCGCAGGTCATGACTGGCGGCGGTCCTAACGGTGCATCCAGCGTTCTGCTGCAATATATGTACACGCAGGGCTTTGTCAACGGCAACTTTGGCTATGCCATGGCTATCACGGTCTTTACGCTCGCCATCTCCGTGGCGCTGTCCATGCTGTCCCGCAAATTGACCGATGCTTCCGAAGGAGGTCAGTAATATGACACAAAATGAAAAAAGCAAAATCAGAGCAAAGGTCATCAAGTGGGTGACGCGCCTGTTCCTGATTTTGGTTGCCATTATCATGCTGTACCCTCTGGCGTGGAACGTCGTTTCTTCGTTCAAAACCAGCACTGAATTTCTGACGGATCCCTTTGCATGGCCGCAGGGCTTCGCGTGGGATAACTACGCCCGCGCTTATGAAAAGTCTAACCTTGCTGCCAATATCGGCAACTCGATTTATGTCGTGCTGGAAACGCTGTTCATTATTGTAGTCTGCGTTGTGCCGTGCTCCTACTGCCTTGTGCGGTATAAGTTCCCCGGCGCGAAGTTGATTTTGAACATCTACATGGCGGCCATCTTCATTCAGGCTACTTATATTATGATCCCGCTGTTCTTGCAGATGAACAAGCTGAACCTGCTCAACAGCCTGACGGCGCTGGGCGTGCTGTATGCAACCATGCAGTTCCCGTTCGCAATCTTCCTGTTGACCGGCTTCCTTCGCAGCATCCCGCGCGATTATGAGGAAGCTGCCATGATCGACGGCTGCGGTCCGTTCCGCATTCTGACGAGCATTATCATTCCTATGTGCAAACCCGGCATCGTGACGGTCTGCATGATCTCCGCTATGGCAGCATGGAACGAGTACCCGGTGGCTCTCGTTATGGTTACCGATCCGACCAAGGCTACGCTGCCTGTCGGCCTTGCCAACCTGTATGAGATCCAGCGCTACGCTACCGACTGGGGCGCGCTGTTCGCAGCCCTCGTGCTGGCACTGATTCCCACTGTCATCCTCTTCATCGTCGGCCAGAAGCAGCTCGTGCAGGGCCTGAGCGTCGGCGGCGTTAAGGGCTAAACAAAATCGAATAGGTTAGGAGAACCGATATGCTGCCCCCGAAACATTGCAACATCAATTTGACCGGCCCAATACCCCGCTGGGATGAAGCAATTCCACTGGGGAACGGCATACTCGGTTCTCTTTTTTGGGGGCCGATGGAGCACCTGCGCATTTCCGTGGACATTGCCGGACTGTGGCTGCGTCGCCGCCCGCAGGAAAAACTCGATAAAGAATTTACCTATGCAAAACTGGTAGAGCTTGCACGGAAAGGCAATGTGGCAGAAACACGCCGTATCTTTGATACGCCCTATGCCCGTCCGACACCCACAAAAATCCCCGCAGGACACTTGTTTCTGGATGGACTGCCGCAAGGCAGCTATCAGGCAAGCCTTGATTTGGGCACGGCGGTGGCATCCTTTTCGCAAAAGGGTACAACCATTCTGCGCGCCTTCCTCTGTATGGGGCGGCCTGTTGGGGTACTGATGCTGCCAGAGGCGTACCGGGATGCAACGCTCACGGTGGAGCGCCCCTCTTTCGGGAATGGTACACAAGCAGCCGAAGCAGGGAACAGCGTATCCCCCGGCAGCTTGCAGCAGCTCGCCCTGCCGGATGCTATCCCCGAAACAGAAGATGGCATGATTGGCTTTTCTCAAAAGGTCGATGATAGAACTGCCTATACGCTGCTCTGCAAAAAAAGCAGCACAACGCTGTATTATACCGCCGTGCAGGCAGAAAACGTAGAAAAAGCAAGCCGACTGGCGAAGCTGGAACTATGTGCAGCAGAAGATATGGGTGCAGAGAAGTTGCTGCAACAGCATAAACGCTGGTGGCAGCAATACTGGGGCAAAAGCAGTTTGCAGCTGCCGGATGAAACACTCGAACAACTCTGGTACCGCGCCAACTATTTTTTAGCAGCGGGTTCCGAGCCGGGCAATGCCCCGATGCCACTGCAAGGGGTATGGTGCGCGGATGACGACCGGCTCCCGCCATGGAAAGGCGATTACCACAACGACCTCAACACCCAATTTACCTATTGTCACTATCTGACTGCCAACCACCCGGAGCAGGGAAAGGTGTTTCTTGATTATCTCTGGTCGCTGCGCCCGCAGGCGGCAAAGTTTGCCCGTGCATTTTACGGCACAGCAGGGGAGTGTCTGCCCAGTGTTATGGACATTGACGGCGGTGCGCTCGGCGGCTGGCCAATGTATTCTCTGTCGCCGACCAATCAAATCTGGCTCTGCCAGATGTTTTATGAATACTACCGCCTGACGGGGGACAAAGCGTTTCTGCGTACCCGCGTGGAGCCTTACTTTACCGCCACGGCAGCCTGCCTGGAAGAACTTCTCCAAGAAGACCCGGACGGAAAGCTGGTTTTACCTGTCTCGTCCTCACCGGAGATTCACGATGACGAAGCAGCCTCATGGCTGACCCCCAACAGCAACTACGATCTGGCGCTGCTGCACTATCTGTTCCAGACCTTGGTGCAGATTGAGTACCAGCTTGGCAAGTCCCGCAGCCACTGGCATACGATGGATGCTAAACTTGCTCCGTTGAGTGTAGACGCAAAAACCGGTTTGATGCTTTCGCCCGATGAAACCTTACAGGAAACGCACCGCCATTTTTCCCACGCTATGGCAATCGAACCGCTGTGTATGCTGCGCTATGAAAATCCGCAGGATCGCAGTGTAATAGATGCAACGGTAGATCACCTTGTACACCTCGGCAGTGGGCAGTGGGTAGGGTTTTCCTTCGGTTGGATGGCACTTTTGCAGATTACCCGCAACAATGGAAAGGGTGCTTTGTATGAACTGCATCGCTTCGCAGAGCATTTCCTGAGTCCGAACGGATTCCATTTGAACGGCGACTACAAAAACAGCGGCGTTTGTGATTTTCACTATCGCCCCTTTACGCTGGAAGCAGATTTCCTCGCGGCACACGCAGTACAAAAAATGCTGTTGCGTTCCGAAAAGAATCATATCGAGGTTTTACCGGCCTGCCCGCAGGGCTGGAAAAATGAACCTGTTGCATTTCAGAATTTGCGGGCAGAAAATGGTCTACTGATTTCTTATCAGCGGACAGCAGACGGCAAGCACAGCCTTACCGTAAAAGCAACACAGGACGGAAGCTGGTATCTTTGCAACACGAATTGCTGGGTCACCTTGCAGGCCGGACAAACTCAATCTTACCAATGGACGGAGGAAAGCAAGAAATGAATACAAACGGTCGTGTAACGATCCCCACTGATATGGACGCTGTTCCTGAAACTCTCGACCTGCTCAAACGCTGGGGCGCGGATGCCATCCGCGACTGCGACGGCACCGAGTTCCCGCAGGAGCTGAAGGACACCGGCGCCAAGATATACGCCACCTACTACACCACCCGCAAGGACAACGCTTGGGCTAAGGAAAACCCCGATGAAACGCAGCAGTGCTACATTATGACCCCGTTCTATACCGCTGCGGATGGTGCGCTGACCATCCCCCTGATGACGGGCATCAGCCGCGAGCTGATGAAGGTCAACGACCACGACGACATTGCCCGCTGGTGGGAAGTCATCGACCGCACGACGGGCGAGCCATTGGATGCCGCTGCGTGGCATTATGACGCAGCAACCGAGAGCGTTGTCATCGACGCCCCCGCCGATTACCACGAGTACACGGTCAGCTTTTTGGCGTACCTGATCTGGGATCCCGTGCACATGTACAACTCGGTCATCAATGACTGGAAGGATGTCGAGCACCAGATCCCGTTCGATGTGCGCCAGCCCAAGACCCACGCCTACACAATGCGCCGCCTGCGCGAGTATCTCGAAAGTCACCCCTATGTCAACGTTGTGCGCTTTACGACCTTCTTCCACCTGTTCACGCTGGTGTTTGACGAGCTGCGCCGCGAGAAGTACGTGGACTGGTACGGCTACTCTGCGTCCGTTTCTCCCTATATTTTGGAGCAGTTTGAGAAGGAAGTCGGCTACAAATTCCGCCCGGAGTTTATCATTGATCAGGGCTACTACAACAACCAGTACCGCGTGCCCACCAAGGAGTACAAGGACTTCCAGGCGTTCCAGCGCCGCGAGGTCGCCGGTCTGATGAAGGAAATGACCGACATCGTCCACGCCTATGGCAAAGAGGCCATGATGTTCCTGGGCGACCACTGGATCGGCTGCGAACCGTTCATGCCGGAATTCCGGAAGTCCGGCGTGGATGCCATTGTCGGCAGTGTCGGCAATGGCAGCACCCTGCGCCTGATCTCCGACATTCCCGGCGTCAAGTACACCGAGGGACGCTTCCTGCCCTACTTCTTCCCCGATACCTTCCACGAGGGCGGCGACCCTGTGCGCGAGGCCAAGGAGAACTGGGTCACCGCTCGCCGCGCCATCCTGCGCAAGCCCATTGACCGCATCGGCTACGGAGGCTACCTGAAGCTGGCCTGCGAGTTCCCGGAGTTCCTCGACTATGTCGAGAGCGTCTGCAACGAGTTCCGCGAACTGTACGAGAACATCAAGGGTACCACGCCCTACTGCGTCAAGACCGTGGCTGTGCTGAACAGCTGGGGGCAACAGCGCGCGTGGGGCTGCCACATGGTTCACCATGCGCTGTACCAAAAGCAGAATTACAGCTATGCGGGCGTTATCGAAGCGTTGTCCGGCGCACCGTTTGACGTGAAGTTTATCAGCTTTGACGACATCAAGGCTGACCCGAAGGTGCTGGACAGCATTGACGTCCTTATCAACGTCGGTGACGGCGACACCGCCCACACCGGCGGCAAGGTCTGGGAGGATCCTGATATTTCCGCTGCCGTCAAGGGCTTTGTCCACCGCGGCGGCGGTCTGATTGGCGTCGGCGAACCGGGCGGTCACCAGTATCAGGGGCGCTATTTGCAGCTGTCCGCGCCGCTCGGCGTGGAGAAGGAAACCGGCTTCACCCTGAACTACGACAAGTACAACTGGGATGAACACCGCGACCACTTTATTCTGGCCGACTGCCCCGACCATGATGTGGACTTTGGCGAGGGCAAGAAGAGCATCTTTGCATGGGAAGGCACAGAAATTCTCATTCAGCGTGACAAGGAAGTCCAGATGGCTGCGCATGAGTACGGCAAGGGGCGCGGTGTGTATATCAGCGGTCTGCCGTACAGCTTTGTGAACAACCGCGTGCTGTACCGCGCCATCCTGTGGGCTGCCCACGATGAAGCCGACCTGCACAAATGGTTCAGCACGAACTACAATGTGGAAGTCCACGCCTACGTTAAGAACGGCAAGTACTGCGTGGTCAACAACACCTACGAACCGCAGGACACGACCGTTTACACCGGCGACGGCAGCTGCTTCGATCTGCATCTGGATACCAATGAGATCAAGTGGTACAGCATTGAGGGGTAATAGAATGAGAACACCCGAAGAACAGATCCGCTATGCGGCCTCTATCGCGCCCAGCCCGCGCCAGCTGGCATGGCAGCAGCTTGAATTTTACGCCTTTACCCATTTCGGCATGAATACCTTCACGAACCGCGAGTGGGGCGACGGCACCGAAAGCCCGGCGCTGTTCAACCCCGATGCGCTGGATGCCGACCAGTGGGTTGCCGCAGTCAAAAGTGCCGGCATGAAGGCGCTGATTCTGACCTGCAAGCACCATGACGGCTTCTGCCTGTGGCCGAGCGCCTACACCGAGCACAGCGTCAAGAACAGCCCGTGGAAGAACGGACAGGGCGATGTTGTGCGCGAGGTATCGGATGCCTGCCGGCGCGGCGGTATCAAGTTTGGTGTCTATCTCTCCCCGTGGGATCGTCACGATGCACGCTATGGGCAGGGGAAACCGTATGATGATTATTTCGTTTCCCAGCTGACTGAGCTTGCAACAAACTACGGAGATATTTTCTGCTTCTGGTTTGACGGTGCCTGCGGCGAGGGCAAAAACGGCAAAAAGCAAATTTACGATTGGGAACGCTACTATGCAGTACTGCGCAAATTGCAACCGAATGCGGTTTTGAATGTCTGCGGTCCCGATGTGCGCTGGTGCGGCAACGAGGCCGGGCATTGCCGGAAAGCCGAGTGGAGCGTGGTTCCCGCAGAGCTGCGGGATGCAGAACGCACGGCATCGAAATCGCAGCAGGCGGATGACGGAGAATTCTCCCGCAAAATTGACTCTCAGGACGAGGACATCGGCAGCAGAGCGGTTATCCGCAATGCAAGAGAACTTGTCTGGTATCCGTCCGAGGTGGATACCTCCATCCGAACAGGTTGGTTTTACCACCCGGAGGAGGACACTGACGTGCGCACGGCAGGCGAATTGCTGGACATCTATCTGGATGCCGTCGGTGCGAATGCCAGCCTGCTGCTGAACATTCCACCCGATACACATGGCCGTATTGCTGCACCGGACTGCGCCAGCCTTGCGGAGCTGGGTACTAAAATCCAGCAGATTTTTGCCAGCAACGTAACAGAAAAGGCGGCAATCACAGCTGATTCTGCGATTGCGCAGCATCCCATCACACAGGCTGTGGACGGTATGGCAAATACCTATTGGCAGGCTGCCTACGGACAAGAATCCGATACGATTACTTTGAAGTTCCCGAAGCCGCAGAAAGTTTCCTGTGTTGTACTGGGCGAGCATCTTCCAACGGGACAGCGAATTGAAAGCGGCGAGATTTGGGCAGACGGAAGCAAGGTTGCCGAATTTACGGTAGTTGGACATAAGCGTATCTGCCGCTTCGCCCCCGTGGATGTGCAGACGCTTACCATAAAGATTACAGCTTCACGCACGGAGCCAACTCTGCGGCTGCTGGAAGTCTATCAGTGAGGATATATGGGATGAAAGAAATTTTGACCGCGTGGCATTGGGACGGCTCAGTGTCAGAACCGGTTCCTTACGGAGAGGGGCATATTAACCAGACGTATGCTATTACGGTAACGTCAGAGCAGGGTGCAAAACGCTATATCCTGCAAAAAATCAATACCAATACATTCAAAGACCCGGCCGGTTTGATGGAAAACGTCTGCGGTGTTACAGATTTTTTGCGCGAAAAGGCTAAGCAGCGCGGGGCTGACCCGGCGCGTGCTACGCTCCATGTGGTGCCTACCAAAGAGGAAAAGCCCTATTATCAGGCTGCTGATGGTAGCTGCTGGCGTATCTATGAATTTGTAGAGAACACTGTCTGTTTGCAGCAGGTGCAGTCGGCTGAGAATTTTTACCAGAGCGCTGTTGCATTTGGCAATTTCCAGCATCAGTTGGCTGAATATCCGGCACACACCCTGCATGAGACGATTCCGCACTTCCACGATACGCCCAAGCGTTTCGCTGATTTTCAGTGCGCCGTGGCCGAAGACCGCATGGGTCGTGCCGCACAGGTGCAGCGCGAAATTGAGTTTGTCCGCGCCCGCGAAGCAGAGTATCACGTTATGGTGGATCTGCTGGCGGCGGGTAAACTGCCGCTGCGCGTCACCCACAACGACACCAAGCTGAACAACATCCTGTTCGACAAAACGACCGGCGAAGGTCTTTGCGTTATCGACCTTGACACGGTCATGCCGGGGCTTGCTGCCAATGATTTTGGGGATTCTATCCGCTTCGGTGCCAACCACTGCGCCGAGGACGAAGCTGACCTCTCGAAAGTCAATTTCAGCATGGAACTGTTTGAAATTTACACCAAGGGCTTCTTGCAGGCAGCAGGGGAAGCGTTCACCCCGCTGGAAAAGCAGACCCTGCCTTGGGGTGCCAAGTTGATGACGATGGAGTGCGGTATGCGTTTCCTCGCTGATTATCTCGAGGGGGACCACTACTTCCACATCAACTACGAAACCCAAAACCTCAACCGCGCTCGCACCCAGTTCAAGTTGACTGCCGATATGGAACGGAACTGGGATGCCATGCAAAAAGTAATTGAAAAATACTGCTGATACCACTAATCTGCTTTTTCATTTTGCGGTTTGCATAGTGCAGTAGAGTGCATCATGCAAAATCGTGTTTTCTCCTTCCTTAACTCCCGCGCCTAATGGCCGGGGGGCATAAGAAAGTAATATTGCTTTTTGCAGGAACGGCATGGCTTTGGTCATGCCGTTTCCTCTTTCATCAGTTCATTCAGCGGGATAAAACCCACAAGATCATAGGAAATGCGGATGTTCTGTCGCCGCTTGCCGCTGCTCTTGTTGGGTGCTTCAATATAAACTCCTTTGACAAGCTCACGCAGAGCATACGGGGTAAGCTCGTCCAAGTCCTTGTATTTGTGTGCCCTCTGGATAAACTGCTCCAAATTTTCAATCTGTCGTTCCTGTACTTCAATATCCTGCTGCAAGGTCTGGATTTCCACTTTAGTCGCTGTCCTCGCCGTAGTATTCGCTGTGCAGCTTTTCGCCGGAGCGATAGGCGGCAGACGCAATAGCGGATTGTCCTGCACTGCGCTTGATTTGTGTGACATGAAAATGATATAGAGCGATACTCGACACCTCTCTTTCTGTTCTGCCCGGTTGTGTTCGTTGACCGCTTCCATAAGCAAGCCTTTGACCTCCGGGACGGCAAGAGCTTTTTCAGCAAAGGCATAAAACTCGGTTTCGGTCAAAACCTTTGTCAGCGGTGCAACGCTTTCGATGGCTGCGCCACGGGTGATAAGGTAGTGCGCTCGCTTGTGCCGACCTCCTTTTTCGTAATAGGTGATACGGTTTTCAATCTGTTGCTTTTTGTGTTGGAGCTGCGAGAGCTTGCGTTCATTTTCCGATTTCTCGGCTTCCAGTTCGGGAATAGTTTTCTGTTTTGCCATAGTGTATGACCTCCTTGTTTTTTGGTGGGGATATAAAAAGGCCGCCTACCGAAGATCGGTAAACGGTCTATTTCTAAACGGTACTGTTATTTAGCTTCTTAATTCATCAACGTTTCGTCAGATCCTAAAGTACCTCGATATTTTAGATAGATTTTTTGATTCTCTCCAATTCCCTTCTGTTGAACAAAAGCATACCCAGCAATTTTCGAATAACGTTGTCCAGTTCACAGCAAACATGCTGCACAGCCCAGTTCTTACGACTGTACTCAGAATAGTCAAATGCGAACCGCCCATCCATGAACTCGGAAGCATATGTTTCGATTACTGTTTCAAAGGCTAAGAAATCGCCGTGCGCAATTTTGTTTCTCATTTTTCTAAAGAGTTCAGCCTGCCGCTTTGTATCACTTTCTGGACCAAGCAGCTCAAAAAACTGCGGCAATTTAGCGTCGAGTTCACTTTCTTTGTGCCTTTCGAGAAAAAGCTGGCACAACGAAAAGGCTTTAATCAAATGATTCTCATTGTACTCGTTATCCTTGTGGATGGTATTGACCAAGTAATCGAAAAGCAAATAGTCATTCCTTGAGCATAAGAAGCTGTCAAAGAGCTTTCCCCACTCCTGCAAGGCCAAAATGTACTCAGCGGATTCCTCACCACCCCAGAAAATACGCCAATAGTCAATTCCGTCGTGGTTTGAGGAGAACGTCCATTGCGGTACAGGCTTCGGGATTGCATAGTCGGGTTGGTCTGAATGGGCCATGAAGTTAATGAAGTCTATGATTTTCTCGGAATAATCTTCTTCACACAACCGCCCATCAAAACAATTGGTGTCCCAACCACCAAGAGGCATGTCCGTATAATCATAATCTTGATAGATGAAGATCATTTGATCTGCAATTTTTATATAGTGCTCTTGCTCAAACTCTCCTGGAAGGAGCTCATCTGGAAACAGTGTTTGATATAAATTGATTATCCCGCAGGGATAGTTCGTCCCAAGTTTTTCTTGATAGATTTTGTTTGCCTTTACAGCCAGTTCGAGTTCTTCGGCCAGAGCGTTTCTCCATTCATTGTATTCTTCGTTGGGAAGATTGGCGATGTATAACCCAAGTTTTTCTGATATGCAAATTGGTTCAATTTTTCCGTAAAAGTTTAATACAACCATTTTTCCTCCCGAAAACTAATGAGCAGCCTATCGTTTTCCACGTTCTTTGCGACTGAAAACATAATCGTCAGCTTTGGGATCATAATGAGATGACATTCCTACGATATCGTCTGACGCTATGTAGTCCATATATTCCATCCAAGCATCTAATGGTATGCGATAAAGAACTTTATTGCGATCAAAGTCAGAGGTTACACTGAAGCTATCGATTATGCCGTCTTCATTGAATACAACAAAAAACATATA
>OIYY01000315.1_pt1 | contig 35956 bp, 30 predicted proteins | sample 1588341 | NCBI WGS metagenome assembly OIYY01 (sample SAMN03283287) | human gut metagenome | biome: human-associated habitat; material: feces | host: Homo sapiens | place: Peru | collected 2012 | reverse complement strand
GGATTTGCGCCCATAAGCGGATTGTGGATAAAGGTTTTTGTCAAAGCCCTGCCTAACATAGCAGACTAACAGATAAACTGCAATTTATCCTCCATATATCAATATTTTTCTTTATATTTGCATATCCCAACGCCCCCGCTAATCGTTAAGGCATGTTAAAACATAGCCTTATGTTGTAACAAATCAATCTTCCAAACGTCATCCTATCAGAGCACAGATGAAAAAGATAAGTTTTCGTAGCGACATCCTGCCGATGAAGGACACCCTTTTCAGACTTGCCCTCCGCATCACGCTGAGCCGTGAAGAAGCAGAGGACATCGTGCAGGATACGCTCATCAAAGTATGGAACCGGCGCGACTCGTGGGACACCATCGAGTCTGTAGAGGCGTTCAGCCTCACCATCTGCCGTAACATTGCTCTTGACCGCCTCAGGCTGCATGCCAACAACAACGCGTCGCTCGACGCCGGCACAAGCGGCGAAAAGGCAGACTCCGCCTCCAATCCCTACGAGCGCACAGTGCAGCGCGAGAAAGTGGAGATTGTGCGCTCCCTCATCGACAACTTGCCCGAGAAGCAACGCTCATGCATGCAGCTGCGCGACATCGAAGGCAAGACCTACAAGGAGATTGCCGCCATCCTCTCCATAACGGAGGAGCAGGTGAAGATAAACATCTTCAGAGCGCGGCAGACAATTAAACAACAATTTCAGCAATACGACAATTATGGATTATAAATACATCAGTCAACTCCTAGACCGCTACTGGCAAGGCGAGACCACTCTCGAAGAAGAGCAGATACTCCGCTCGTTCTTCAGCCAGCTGTGCATCCCGGAAGAGCTTCAGAAGTATCGCAGCCTCTTCATCTACGAGCAGACGGAGAAGCACACCAACACGCTTGGTGACGACTTTGACGAGCGCATGATGGCGCTTATCGACGAGCCGGAGACTGTGAAGGCACGCCGTGTGACCATGAAGGAGCGTTTCGCGCCATTCTTCAAGGCAGCTGCAATGGTGGCCATAATCCTGACACTCAGCCAGGCGGCACAATACTCGTTCCAGAGCACGTCCGAACAGGCACCGGCAGTATCTACCGGTGCATCGCGTCCGGCTGGCTCAGTGGCACTGAACGACTCCGCCCGCATCGACACGCTCAAGAAGAGCAGCTCGGTGGACGCCGTACAGCAGCCCCTCATCGAGAACGGTGCCGTGCTGATGAAGTAAGACAAGACAAAAATTTCTATGCTTTCTCAATAAAAATCATGTTTAGTTAAAACAACTTTTGGACATGACGGCTTCTCTCCGATAGGAACCGACGTCCCGGACAAAGGATGTCGGGGAAGACGCAAGTTCATAAACCCAAACTTGAGACTGTGAAGTTTCAGGTTCTCTCAAATTTTTCATAACATACTAAGAATCGCTGGTCGTCAGAGCTAAAAGTTAGCCCGACGGCCAGTTTTCGTTTTACGCTTATATCACACCAAACAGCAATTCGGCTTTATTCTTAAAAAGCTTTATTTCTAAAATTTTATAAAATTTCTCTATATAATAAGGTATAAGAAAAAAAAAGCTTACTTTTGCGCCGAAATTATAAAACGAAATCAACAACATGCAAGACAACTTAGTTATTGTCGAGAGCCCTGCAAAGGCAAAGACCATTGAGAAATTCCTTGGCTCCGACTATAAAGTCATGTCCTCGTATGGACATATCAGAGACCTTAAGAAGAAGGAACTGAGCATAGATAAAGATACACTCCAGCCCGCTTACGTAATACCAAAGGACAAGGAAGCGCTCGTAAAGCAGTTGAGAGAAAACGCCAAGAAAGCCACTAAGGTTTGGCTCGCATCCGATGAGGACCGCGAGGGAGAGGCCATCTCATGGCACCTTTGCGAGGTGCTCGGACTGGACGAGGCGTCCACCAACCGCATTGTCTTCCATGAGATCACGAAGCCTGCCATTCTCGCGGCAATAGAAAACCCGCGCCATCTGGACATGAACCTCGTGAACGCACAGCAGGCCCGCCGTGTGCTCGACCGCATCGTGGGCTTCAAGCTCTCGCCCGTACTCTGGCGAAAGGTGAAGCCGGCACTCTCGGCAGGACGCGTACAGTCCGTAGCCGTGCGCCTAATCGTAGAGCGTGAGCGCGAGATACAGCAGTTCCATACCGAGCCTTACTATCGCATTAACGCCATCTTCGCCATCACCAATGCGGACGGATCGCAGCAGGAAGTGAAGGCAGAGCTGGACAAGCGCTTCTCCACACACGACGAAGCGATGGCTTTCCTCGACAAGTGTAAGGACGCCACGTTCCGCGTGGAGACCGTTACGAAGAAGCCGCTGAAGCGTTATCCTGCCGCACCGTTCACCACATCCACACTCCAGCAGGAGGCAGCCCGCAAGCTCGGATTCTCCGTTTCGCAGACCATGATGGTGGCGCAGCGCCTCTATGAGAACGGTCTTATCACATACATGCGTACTGACAGCGTAAATCTCTCGCAGCTCTGCATCGGTGCAGCAAAGGAAGAGATTGTGAAGCTCTACGGCGAAGAATACAGCTCACCGCGCAATTTCCACACCCACTCTAAGGGAGCGCAGGAGGCACACGAGGCCATCCGACCCACATATATGAGCAACACCACCGTGGAAGGAACCGCACAGGAGCGCCGTCTCTACGATCTTATATGGAAACGCACAGCTGCCAGCCAGATGGCTGAGGCTCAGATAGAGAAGACCACCATCAGCATCGTGGCTGACAAACCCGCCGGCAGCCCCACCGGAAGCATTGAGGAGCACTTCATTGCCAACGGTGAAGTGGTGAAGTTTGACGGTTTCCTCAAGGTTTACCGCGAGTCGTCAGACGACGAGGACGAATCTTCAGCAGACGAGTTTTCACACATGCTGCCCGTCATCAAGGAGGGCGACGTGCTCACACGCCGCGAGATTACGTCCACGGAGCGTTATTCACAGGGACCATCACGCTACACTGAAGCAAGCCTCGTACACAAACTCGAAGAACTCGGCATCGGCCGTCCGTCAACATACGCCCCGACCATTTCCACCATTCAGCAGCGCGAGTACGTGGTGAAGGGCGACAAGAAAGGCGAGGAGAGAGGTTATGTCATTGACACGCTCCGCGGACTCAAGGTTACGCAGACACGCAAGGTGGAGATGGCTGGCAACGAGAAGGGCAAGCTTCTGCCCACCGACATAGGTATCGTTGTGAACGACTTCCTCATCGAGAACTTCCCCACCATCATGGACTATAACTTCACCGCCAAGGTGGAGCAGCAGTTCGACCAGATTGCCGACGGCAAGGAGGAGTGGACAGACATGATGCGCCACTTCGACCAGGAGTTCGAGCCTACCGTTGACAAGGTGATGAATGCCCGCACGGAGCACAAGGCAGGCGAACGTCAGCTCGGCACAGACCCGAAGAGCGGACATCCCGTCTTCGTAAAGATAGGCCGTTACGGACCCGTGGTGCAGATTGGTGCTGCCGATGACGAGGAGAAGCCGCGCTTTGCACAGCTTCCTTCAGACAAGAGCATGGAGACCATCACCCTGGAAGAGGCACTCGAGCTGTTCCGTTTCCCGCGCACTCTCGGCGAGTTTGAGGGCAAGACGGTCAGCGTAGGTGCAGGACGCTTCGGTCCTTACGTGCAGCACGACGGCAAGTATGTGTCCATCCCGAAGACCGAAGACCCGATGGCAGTGACGCTTGAGCGAGCCATTGAGCTGATAGAGGAGAAGCGCAAGGCTGAGGCAGAGCGCCATCTGAAGACCTTCGAGGAGGACGACAAGCTGGAAGTGCTCAACGGACGCTACGGACCATACATCGCTTACGACGGCAAGAACTATCGCATTCCGCGTGAACTGCATCAGAAGGCAGCCGAGCTGACGTACGACGAGTGTATGGAAATCATCAAGAACCCGCCGGCTCCCAAGAAGAGAGCAGCGGCTAAGAAGAAGTAAGCATATACAATATAATGACACGCATTATCCTTATAGGTTATATGGGAGCCGGCAAGACCACCGTAGGAAAGGCACTTGCCAAGGCTCTCGGACTTCCCTTCTACGACCTCGACTGGTATATCGAGACGCGGATGCGACGCACCGTGAAGCAGATATTCGATGAGTCGGGCGAGGAAGGCTTCAGACGCATAGAGCATAACATGCTGCATGAGGTGGCGGAATTTGAGAATGTGGTGGTGTCGTGCGGCGGTGGAACGCCCTGCTTCTATGACAACATCGACTATATGAACGCCCAGGCGCAGGTGGTTTATCTGAAGGCTTCGCCCGAAGTGCTCCACGAACACCTCAAGATGGGACGCGCCGTGCGCCCCCTGCTGCTCAACAAGACGCCGGAGGAGGTTGAGAAGTTCATCGTGGAACAGCTCGCACATCGCGAACAGTTTTATCAGAAAGCGCAATACACCTTCAACGTGGACCTGCTCGACAACTTCGAAAAGATAAACGATACCGTCAAGGAACTGCGTGCGTTGTTGGATAAATAACATACAGAACTTGCAAAAGTTCAATAACATACTGAACCAAAATACAAACCGTTTAAAGAAACAACCCCTTAAAACCAAGAATAGAAAGAAATGAAGAAATGGACCATTGAAGATTCCCGCGAACTCTACAACATAAACGGATGGGGAACATCATATTTCGGTGTCAATGACCGTGGCGACATGTATGTGACGCCGTGTAAGGACAACGTCCAGATTGACCTGCGTGACGTGATGGACGAACTCCAGTTGCGTGACGTCACGCCTCCCGTACTGCTGAGATTCCCCGACATCCTCGACAACCGCATCGAGAAGACATCGTCATGCTTCAAAAAAGCGGCGGAGGAATACAACTACAAGGGGGAGAACTTCATCGTCTATCCTATTAAGGTGAACCAGATGCAGCCCGTCGTGGAGGAGATCATCTCGCACGGACGCAAGTTCAACCTCGGACTGGAGTGCGGTTCGAAGCCTGAGCTGCACGCCGTCATAGCCGTACAGTGCCAGAGCGACTCCATCATCGTCTGCAACGGATATAAGGACCAGAGCTACATCGAGCTGGCTCTGCTTGCCCAGAAGATGGGAAAGCGCATCTTCCTCGTCGTGGAGAAGATGAACGAGATTGGTCTTATCGCCGCTGCTGCCAAGAAGCTTGGTGTCAAGCCCAACATCGGCATCCGCATCAAGCTCGCTTCTTCTGGCTCAGGCAAGTGGCAGGAGAGCGGTGGCGACGCGTCGAAGTTCGGCCTTAGAGCGTCAGAACTGCTCCAGGCTCTGAAGACTCTTGACGATAAGGGACTGCACGACTGCATACGTCTCATCCACTTCCACATCGGTTCGCAGATTACGAAGATTCGCCGCATCCAGACAGCATTGCGCGAAGCAGCCAACTTCTACGTACAGCTGCACAAGATGGGCTATAACATCGACTTCGTTGACTGTGGCGGCGGACTGGGCGTCGATTATGACGGCACACGTTCGTCAAGCTCGGAAAGCTCCGTCAACTACTCCATCCAGGAGTATGTCAACGACTGCGTCTATACCTTCGTTGAGGCTGCCGACAAGCATGAGATACCTCATCCCAACCTTATCACCGAGAGCGGACGTTCGTTGTCAGCCCATCACTCAGTGCTTATCATCGACGTGCTCGAGACCACCACGCTGCCGCAGATGCGCGAGGATTTTGAACCGACGGAGACAGATCACCAGCTGGTGAAGGACCTTTACGAGATATGGGACAACCTCAATCCCCGCACAATGCTGGAGGACTGGCACGACGCCGAGCAGATACGCGACGAAGCACTCGACCTCTTCTCACACGGCATCGTAGACCTTCGCACCCGTGCCGAGATAGAGAGCATGTATTGGAGCGTCTGCCGCGAGGTAAACAGCATGGCGAAGTCGCTGAAGCATACTCCTGAAGAGCTTCGCGGACTGGACAAGCTGCTTGCCGACAAGTATTTCTGCAACTTCTCGCTCTTCCAGTCGCTCCCTGACGCATGGGCGATAGACCAGCTGTTCCCTATCGTCCCCATCCAGCGCCTCGACGAGCGTCCCACACGCAACGCCACGCTGCAGGACATCACCTGCGACTCGGACGGTAAGATAGCCAACTTCGTCACCAACCGTCAGGCGTCGCACGTGCTTCCCGTACATCCCATCCGCAAGAACGAGGACTATTACCTCGGCGTATTCCTTGTGGGAGCCTACCAGGAAATCCTCGGCGACATGCACAATCTATTCGGCGACACCAATGCCGTGCACATCTCCGTAAAGGACAATACATACAAGATTGACCAGATTTTCGACGGCGAGACCGTTGAGGAGGTGCTCGACTACGTGCAGTATAATCCCAAGAAGCTCGTGCGCCAGCTCGAGATTTGGGTGACGAAGAGCGTCAAGGCAGGAAAGATTTCGCTCGAAGAGGGAAAGGAATTCCTCAGCAATTACCGCTCAGGACTCTACGGCTACACGTATCTGGAGTAATGATATATATATGATATTTGAGAGTTGGGAGTTGATAGTTATGTTGTTTGACATATCATAACTATCAACTCCCAACTCTTTTTTTATGCTCTACTATCATTAGGTACTTTTCGTATGACGTTTGGCTTGTTTTGTTTGATGTTGTTTCAATCTGTAAATTATCTGTCAATCTATATAAATTTGCATGTCAATCGGTAAAATTGTACGTTTGACGCGTGGTTTTCATATATCTTGTCCTATTTTTGCAATCGTAAACACCGATTTGCGACATTTTCCGAATCGTGTTATGCAATGAATGTCAAACCTAAAACCTATGTAATTATGGGATTATTCAGTCCGAATGACGAACTCACCAACCTTAAAGAGGATGTGAGTGCTATAAAGAAGCAGGTGGCAGAACTGCTTGCGGAGGTACAGTCGCTCCGTGCTGCAGGGCATCCTGCCGACACTCAGCCTGCGACACCTGCCACTCCCGAACCGTCCCCTCAAACTTCCGTTCCCGAAGAGAAGCCGGCAGATGCCGTTGCTGAAGAGAAACCAGCAGACAACGCTTCTGCTGCTGAAGAAAAGCCAGACAACACAGAAGCCGTAATGAAATCCTTGTCTGAGATGAAAGGTTCGATTGATGGTCTCGCTGAGAAGATAGACACAGCGGTCTATCAGGAGAAACTAATACGTGACCTGCATGACGAACTGCAGAAGATGCGTGCCGGACTCATCACTGACATCAAGCGCGGATACGCCCTTAACATTATCAGTATCTATGAACGCATGGCGCAAACCAGTGCCCGCTTCAATCCGTCTGATGAGGCTTTCGACGCGGAGGCGATGAAGAAGCTCGTGGACGGCGGCATGCTCTACGTGAAGGATATGCTGGAAGACGAGTATTCGCTTACGGCATTCGCTCCCGAACCGGGCTCGCCTTACAAGCCGAAGGAGCACAAAGCCATCCGCGTGATTGACACCACGGAGGAGGAAAAAGCCAATACCGTGTCAGAATGCATAGCGGAAGGATTCCGCGACGACGACAGCGGACGCATCATCCGCCCCGCCCGTATCGTGGTATATCGCCTTAAACAGTAAATCATTAAACAACAATAATCTTTTAAACCTTTACAAAACATTATTATTATGGCAGAAGACAAATCACGTGCCGTTTATGGCATCGACCTCGGAACAACATATAGCTGTATAGCACAGGTGGACAAGTTTGACCAGGCAGTTGTGCTTACCAACTTTGACGGCGGAACCACCACTCCCTCTGTGGTATACTTTGAGAATAAGGAAAAGGCCATAGTCGGCAATGAGGCAAAGGGAATGCTCTCCACCGAGCCGCAGAACTGCGTGAGCTTCGTGAAGCGCTCGATGGGTGTGGACGCTGATTTCGACAAGTCGTCCAACAAGTTTCCGTACCACATGGACCCGGCAGAGATTTCGGCTCTTATCCTTAAGAAGCTTGTGAAGGACGCCAATGACCTTGGCGACAATCCCGAACCCATCACTGACGTAGTGATAACATGTCCCGCTTATTTCGGAACAAAGGAGCGTATGCAGACCAAGCAGGCAGGCGAGATAGCCGGACTCAATGTCCTCGGCATCATCAATGAGCCTACTGCTGCAGCCATCTCTTACGGCATGAAGACCACAGAGCGCAAGACGGTCCTCGTATATGACCTCGGTGGCGGCACATTCGACGTTACCATCATCAATGTGAACGGCGGTGCCATCAAGGTTATTGCCACGGGCGGCGACCATCACCTCGGCGGTGTTGACTGGGATATGGAGCTTGCCAACTACATGCTGGCACAGTTTAATGAGCAGACCGGCGGCTCATATACTATGGACGACGAAGAACTCAAGTATACGCTTCTCCTTGAGGCAGAGGTTAAGAAGAAGCAGCTTTCAGCCAAGACATCCGTAAAGTGCAACATACAGTACGACGGACAGTCGGCTCGCTTCGAGATCACACGTGAGTTGTTTGACGCACTTACCTCTCCATTCCTTGAGCAGACCATCGACGCTACGCGTAAGGTGATTGACGAAGCAAGGGCAAAGGGATATCAGAGCGAACTGGAGTTCCTCCTCGTGGGTGGTTCGAGCCGCATGCCGCAGGTGAAGCAGCGCATTGACGCCGAGTTCGGATGCGACGCCAAACTTACTGACCCTGACCAGTGTGTGGCAAAGGGTGCTGCCATCTATGCACTCAACAAGGCATACAGAGATGCTGTGGAGGAATATATTGCAGGAGCCATTGAATGTCCTCCTGATCGTATGAAGGGTCCGCAGACCCGCGTCGTGAATGTGACGAGTAAGACCTACGGCACTGATTATACCGGAGACGATGGCACAGCGATGGTGCGCAACCTTATATTTGCCAACACCTCGTTGCCGACAAAGGCTACTGCATCGTTCCTTACGATGTATGACGGTCAGAAGACCATTACCAATAAGGTGTTTGAGAGCGACTTCACCAATCCCGAGACAGAGTCGGCTGTAGAGGAGCGTTTCTGCACGATGCTGGAGGACCGTTATCTTGCCATTACACGCGAATGGCCTAAGGGCACGCAGATTGACGTTGTGTTCTCAGTGGACGAAGAGGGCATTCTCAGCGTTCATGCCAACGTGGCTGATGAGGCTCTCGACTTCACACTCAAGATTGAGGGCGTTAAGTCGGCGGAGGAACTCGCTGTATCAAAGAACATGATAGGAAAGGCAACCGTCGAATAAAACAACATTATTAAAGACCGAATAAGTTTAAGTAATGGACGAACACATTTTTAAAATGCGCGTCACGAAGTGGGAGGAGGGCGCCGCTTCCCTTCATGGAAGCTATGACGACCTTTCTCCCCAAGAACAGAACGCGTTCAATACCTTATATAATTTATGGCGCAACGCTGCTTTTAGTGACGACCTGAAGAATAGGGTGGAGAGACAGGTCAAACTGCTTAGCGATTCGGACAAGCTACATAACAATAACCGTGACATAGTGCTGGCAAGCAAGAACTTCAGAAGTATGTCGCGAGAGCTTTATGGTACGGATGTAGCAACACTCCGACAGTTTGTGGCATACATGAAGAACAAGTGTGGAGGTCCGGTAAGAACTAATAACAGACCTCAGCCTACAAGCTCGCCCCGTCCAGCCACTAATAACAGACCTCAGCCTACAAGCTCACCCCGTCCAGTCACTAATAACAGACCTCAGCCCACGACGAATCATTCGTTCAGACCGACGGGTAACAGCGGGCATGGAGGAGATGGCAATGATGGCACACACTTCAGCCGTGACATGATAGGTTATGCGGTCGGCGTTATGCTGCTCATAGGCATCTGCGTGGCAATGGCAGCAGGATGGTCGCATGCCACGGCTCCCAAGCCGTACGATTATGCCAAGTGGCTAAGAACGGAATGGAACGGAGAGACAGGCGGAATGCCGACAACCTTAATTGTAGATACCGTCTGTGGCGACTCTGTTGAGGCACGCCTCATGATAAGCAAGGCAGGTGGTCTGGTGAAAGAGAATCTTAAAGGAAGTCTCGAGATAGCTTCCGAGGGATGTTACGTCTATCTGAGAAATTCTGATCCGCAGACAAATGACAGTAGCGTCATACGCTTGCTTGTCGCACAGGAAGCAGTCAGAATGGGAGGGTCCGTGCAGACATCCGACTCCACGTCATTGGCTATGTCGCTCCTGCGTGCTGGCAGCAAGGAGAAGGTGAAGGTTCAGGCCGGCACTTCCCAACCTAAGCAAAGCAAGAAGAACCGCAAGTCACAGAGAACCCGCAAGACGGACAACTCCAACGGTTCGTACAGTTCAAGTAGCTCAACCAACACAAGTTCTGCATCGCATTCAGTAAGAAACAAGCCAACCGAGGAGGCACAGCCTGCAGCCAGCGAGCCGTCACAGCCCGACCCGTCGAAGGGAGGCTTCCGCCTTGAGGTTATAAAGAAGGAATAATCATGAACCAGACAGTACACAGACTTCTCCGTGCGCTCATGATGATGTTCATGTTAGCGCTTTTGCCGTTGGGCACACATGCCCGTCAGTTTGTTGTTGACCAGCCTTTGTCAGACAGCGTACGTTGTGAAGAGGTGGTCAGAAACGACACGGCGTGGACAACGAAAGGCGGGAATGCGCATATATATCTGCGCAATGGCGAGATAATCGATTCCTGCGGCTCTATATATAAGAGCAGCATAGTCTTCAGACACGGCAGCAAGTATTATTATCTCTCGCGCCACTCGCTTCTATGGAGCCGCACCAATGCGGATTATCTCTCTGATCCGATGACCTTCAAGCAGCACCTTGTCCATTCTTCTGTGGGACGTTTCTACAGTACGCTGTGGGCTTGCTGGACTGTTATTGGGCTTTTTGCCGTAGTAGTCATCATGCTGATATGCTGCAGGTTCTGGCCTCTTGCCATGGCTCAGGCTCTGCAGGTGGTGATGCCGTTCAGCCTGTTTGCCGTTGCCGTCATTGAGGCGTTGGGCTATTGGGTGATGGGCAGCGACGCGTTCTGGTGGTGTAGTTCGGAGCGATATGGCTTCTTCGGCGTGGTGCTCCGCCTCATACCTTTCGTTTTCGTTGTTGGCTTTCAGGTTGTCAGTATCGGAATGTATGACTGGGTGTTGTTCCTTAACGACGGACCTGACAGTTCTCGCTCCATACACGTCAAGCCGGCAGCCGTCTGCATGGTGTTGTTCCTGCCTATAATGATAGGTTTGATAATCGTTGCAGAGCTCGTCTTCAGCCATACACCCGTATGGGCGGAATGGGTTATCGCTCTGTTCAGTATCGGCATCCTGCTTTACGGCATCGGCAAGACGCTGATGCTCAACATCCGGGAGACTAACGTGTGGAAGGGAACGCTCCTTACCGTCTTCGTCATCGTTTACATCATCGGATGTATTGTGGTGACAGTCTCTCTCGTTATGGTGGTGCTCAAGGTTATCTTCCAGTTGCTTTGCGCCCTGTTCCTGCTCTCTATTTTATTAGGTGGTTCGGCAGGAAACAACAAGATATATAAGGACCGCTACGGAAATCTATACAGACGAATATCATGAGAAAGAAGATAAGTACGGTGTACGACGACTTCTTCGACGGATGGTCTGCTCCCGAAAACGACACATGGGTGCATATAGATGATGACGACCTGCCCGACGACGACGGACGCTTCGATGCCTATTCCTAATCATAATAAAGAAAACCTGATATGCCAATCATAATTCATACCCACGAGACAGAGCGTCCGCTGATAGGCAAGAGCCATTGGTGGGGCGCTCCTGACCTGCCGGCGGACACGCCTTTTCCGTACGTGACGCTTGACGACGGCACGTCTGAACCGCTCACCTTTGTCTGTCAGATACGTTGCGAAGACCTCGCTGCACACGACCCCGACGGACTCTTGCCGCACGAGGGAATGCTGTATGTCTTCGCGCCGCTCGACCATTATCTCGGCGATATGGACAGCCCGCTCGACTATCACACCAAGCCGTGCGTCTTCTATACGCGCCGCACCGACAATCTCCAGCCCTACGAGATGTGCTGGGAGGGAACCTATGAGAGCGTGTTCCAGCCTGCGGAGGAGATGGAGTTCGAGTATACTGACGAGTCTTCCGGCGACGGACACCGTCTGCTCACCCAACCTTATGAGGATGAGGTGGCTTTGCAGCACGCCGGACAGCTGTGTCTGCTCCAGATAGATGAGGACGACCGCTGGTCGCTCCGCTTCTATGATTGTGGCTCTTACTTCGTCTTCCTGCCCGATGGCGAGCTGAAGCCGGAGGAATGGCAGCAGACCGATAGCGCAATGTTCTATTATTAATGTTTCCCATCCCAATGTTACTAACCCTACGAAAAAGATAAATATATGGAAGATACGTATGATCTTAAAACCTATAAGGAGGAATACCGTCGTGTTCTTGACCTTGCCGAAAGCAAGTCGCTCGAAAAGACCGCAGAGGCTCTCGACCTTTATTATGACGTCTGCTGCGGTTGCGTACTTGTGGCAGAGGCAAGTCTGCGTGAGCAGGAAGACGAGTGGGAGATAGCCTCGCTGTGCAGAGTGTTGCTCAAGTATGCCGCATGGCTGGAAGAGTTCGACCACATGATTGACTCCGCATACAGAGTTGTAAGCCGCTTCGAGGATTGCCTTATGGATCATCCGCGCCTTAAGCTTCGCCTTCTCGAGCTTGAGCTTGCCATCGTGCGACGTATAGAAGCACTCAACGATCACGAACTCTCGCATGCCGAAGACCTGGAAAGAGACATCAGCCTATATAAGCGCAACATCTACTTTGCCGACAACGACCAGCTCGACCAGATAGAGGAGCCTGGACGTTTCCTCAAGAAGGACCCCGTGGAATGGACAGCACGTTGGGAAGAGGTGATAGATGAGGCTGACCGCATGACAGAGGAGAAGCTGAAGAATCATCCGCGCGGCATGGGCTTCTGCCACGGTTTTTGGCATGAACGTCAGAAAGCGCTGAGAAAGCTCGGCGTTGTGTGGCGCTGCCCGACGGAAATGAATCCCGGAACGATGTTCGATTGATACATCGTCCGGTAAGTTCTGCCGAAATCAGAATCTGAATCCGAAGAACATCCTAACCCTCCATTTGTTTCTTTTTAGCTGGAGGTGGTCCTCGTCGCCAGCCACGGAGTAGTTGTATACGGCTGTGGCTCCGGCGAACTTGTTGCGCCAGGAATATACGGCGGCGGCTCGACTGGTGATGATGGCAGAAGGGAAATGATATTCCATGTTGTGGCGTTCGGTATGCTTCACGCCGTCGTCAGTTACAGTAGTGGTCTTCGTATAGTCGTGCGAATACACCGTTACTGTGGGCAAGGCGGAGAGATGGAACAGGAAACGGTGGAAAGCCACAAGGTTAAAGGCATAGCCGGCGCCTACAGCCCATTCGTTGAGGCGGATGGTGAGGTCATCGGTGGTGGTCTTCGACCCGTCGAAGCTTGCACCGATCATCCAGCTGCCGGCGCTGCGCCTCTGTATGTAGCTTTGGCTGAAGGCAGCAGGGAAGGAGAACTTGCGCGAGTTGAAGGCATAATAGAAGTTGATGTTGATGGCGTTCTGCGAAATCTTTCCTTTGGGGATGTCTATGCGTTCCACGCCGTTGTCCTTATGACCGTGCAGCGTCTTCGACGAGAGATAAACCACGTCGAAGCCATAGCGGTTGCTGTACGAGTTGAGATTAAATTCAAAGTCCTTGCTCTTGCCGGCAAGCTTGGCAGGATTGACAGCTACGCCGGCTGCCAGTCCGCGATACGCCACCGCCATACTCAGCGTACCGCGGCAGTCCGCCATTACGTGCGTGCGGTTCTCCACGCCCTGCGTCACCGTTGTGGTTTGCATGTCAGCCCCCGAGAGATTGCCTCTGAACTTGATGGTCCAGCGTGCGTTGGGACGTGAGATATAATTGGTATCAAATTTTACCTTCTTGTATTTGGCAGCGAGAATGGAGTCGCCCCAGAACAGCTTGCGGTCATAGAAGCTCAGTCGTCGCTGTATTTTCGAGTAATGCTTCATAATCCTCTGCTTCTTCTTCTCGCTCATTCGGCTCTTGTCCAGTTCAGCCATGAAGATGGAGTCGCCCCATTGCAGCATCTGTCCGCGGTCTGCCGACTTCCTGAGTTCCTTTCTGAGGCTGTCCGCCATGCAAAGCAACTGCTTCAGCTTCTTGCGCGGCTTCTTTTCATGCGCCTCTGCCGCGCCGACCGCCATAAACGACATCACCACCGCAAGCAACAGCGCCCGCAGCAACATCCCGTATACATTATTTAGCTTGAGAATTCCGAACATATTATTTAGGTTTGTGTTTTGTTGAATGCAAAAGTAACTAATAGTTAGAAATCTCAATTATCATGTACTGCATTTTTTCTTGCATACAAATAGAAATTCACAAACTTACATGGCTGACAGGCAATAAAAAATGTGCAAAAACGTTATGATATATAAATATACTGTATATATATCCATCAAAAACAAACCTCATAATATTATGACCACAGACAACCAGGGCATATACGATGCCCGTGAATTGGGTAAGCCCAAATTTGTAGTACTCGGCATCCAGCATCTGTTCGCCATGTTCGGTGCCACCATCCTCGTTCCACTAATCACCGGACTGGACGTCAGCGCCACATTGCTCTTTGCGGGTATAGGCACGCTCATCTTCCATTTCGTCTCGCAGCTGAAGGTGCCAGCCTTCCTCGGTTCCAGCTTTGCGTTCCTCGGAGGCTATGCTTCCGTCAAGCAGCTTTGCGTGGCGCAGGGACTGACGGACGAAGTGGCGCTCAATTATGCCTGCATCGGCGTGGCAGCCGCCTCGCTGCTCTACTTTGTCATGGCGTTCCTCCTCAAGATGTTCGGCACGGAGAAAGTGATGCGCTTCTTCCCGCCAGTGGTGACCGGTCCGATGGTCATCGCCATCGGTCTGACGCTCTCAGGCTCCGCCATCAGCAACTGCCAGCAGAACTGGCTGCTCGCCATTACAGCCATCGTCATCGTCATCAGTACGTCTATCTGGGGTAAGGGCATCATAAAGATTGTCCCCATACTCCTTGGCGTGCTCGGCTCGTACGCTTTGGCTGCCGCGATGGGCGAGGTTGACTTCACGAAGCTGGACGAAGCGGCATGGATAGGTCTACCCATCGACATGGACCGCACAGCCATCTCCGTCTTCAAGGATCCCAACTTCGACCTTATTCTTACGTCCATCATCGCCATCTTCCCCATCGCCTTCGCCACCATCATGGAGCACATCGGCGACATGTGTGCCATTCAGAGCACCGTGGGCAAGAACTTCATCAAGGATCCTGGTCTGCACCGCACGCTCTGCGGCGACGGACTTGCCACCTTCCTCGCCTCTCTCTTCGGTGCACCTGCCAACACCACGTACGGCGAAAACACGGGAGTGCTCAACCTCACCAAGGTGTTCGACCCTGCCGTTATCCGCCTCGCCGCCTGCTTCGCCATCCTGCTTAGCTTCTGCCCGAAGTTCGCTTGCCTCATCGGTCTGATGCCGGCTGCCACCATCGGCGGTGTGAGCCTTATCCTCTACGGTATGATTTCGGCTGTTGGTGTGCGCAACCTCGTTGAGACCTCCGTCGACTTCTCTTCATCGCGCAACGTCTTCGTGGCAGCTCTCATCATGGTGGTATCCATCGGTGTGCAGTACGGCACGGACGGCGGCGTACAGATTGGCTCCGTCTCATTCTCAGGTTTGGCTCTCGCCGCCCTCGTAGGCATCTTCCTCAACGCCATCCTTCCTGACCAGCTCGGCATGAAAGTGAAGAGCTTTAACGGTAAGGACAAGAAGCATAGGGCGGACGTTATGCAAATATCACACAAAGAGTAAAAACATGTTACAAAATAAAAATCGGTTTTAGAGATTTGTTTGGCTGTTTTTGTGGGATTTTGCTTCGACATTGACCCTATAATATACAAGAAAAGCCTCTCTTGCCTTCCAATACAGCCACTGTTGGAAGGCAAGAGAGGCTTTTTTGTATGGCAATAGAGGCGGTATTGGAGTGGTAAAGTGGCTCTTTAGCAACCCTATTGTGCCAGTTTAGCTCCGCTATTCATTGCACACGTTTCTCTTTAATCGTATAATTAGTTGTGCATCAGTAAGCTATCGCTGCACGCTCAAAACTCAAGAATTTCGCACCAAAGATTTTTTAGTGCGCTCAACTGGGAGTATTGAGCATCAGAAATGCAAATATTTTATATGTAATCCTGATATCCTTGGTCTTACGGTTTCCGCTTCTCAAGCTTAAACCTCACTCCCACGTTAAGATTAAAGTTCAGGGGCTTTTCCTTGTATATGGTCTGCAGCGCCGAACCGTCGTCGAAGTAATAGCTGAGGCCAGGCTCGGCGTAGATGCCGACATTGTCAATGAAGTCAAACTGTATGCCTACTCCGGCGTTTACTGACATCTGCAGAGGCTTGCTGCTGATGTCTTGCGTGTTGGTGTATTTCATCGTATTGTTCTCTACATACCCCTCGTCCGTAGTTCCAGACACGCATTTCTCCGCCAGTACTCCCGCCGTGCCGTACAGCCCCAACCATCTGAATGACGCCACCTTATAGCTTACGTTCACGGGGATGCCGACGTAATGCAGGCGTTGTTCTCCAATGTATTTGCTCTCCCTTGAAGCGTCCTTGATGTCCGACGCGAGGCGCGTATAGGTCAGTCCGCTGCTGATGCTCAGCCGGTCAGTCAGAGCGTAAGCCACGCTCAGCCCTATGCGTATGGGCAGATGATGCTCATACTCCGTCTTTGTTTCCTCGTCACGGTTGACGCTGCTCATGTCCAGCATAGGCGAGTCCTTCGTATCCGCACCCCCCGGGCATGACAGCACAAGGTAGTCGCCGTAAGCGGTAGTGGTGCCCGATGCGCCCAGACCGCCCATTGCGCCCGTGCTGACGCTCCATCGTGACGGCGCGTCAGTAGAACCACTCCGTTCCGTCACGTCATTATAAGCCAAGAGAGCGTCGTCCTGATTCTTGCGAAGCATGCGGTTGTCCTCACGCTTCTCCTGCTTCACCTCCGTCTGTCCGTTCTCCTTTTTGCTGTTCTCCTCCTTCTTGCTGTTCTCCTCCTTGCTGCCAATCTCGTTAACGTCTGTCTCCGTTGAGGCAGAAGCCAATGTCGGTTGCTCTGTAGAGGCATTAGCCAATTTAGGCTGATCCGACAATAAATCGTCCGCAGAATGCGTAGCTTGCTCAGCGCAGACGCCCGTTGGCTCGTTGCCAATGGGCTTCTGGCTGGAAGCAAGCATATTATGATGATTAGTTGTGTTTGTCGGTATGTTTATATTGTCCTGCACATCATTGCCGAGGAAGTTATAACCTATGACGAGCGCCACGCTTGCTGCGGCAGCCACGCCGGCCACGCGCCACATCCTGAACGCAGCGTTACGTTGAGGCTTGTGAGTCAGCATACCACCATCATTCAGCTTCGGCATTCTCCGGCTGATACCTTCCCAGAGTCCCTCGGGCGCGTCCTTCTCGTAGCTGCCCAAGCGGTCGTGTATGTCTTTTTGCCAATTTGTTTTCATTGTTATTATACTGAATTGATGGTTCTATACTGTTTTATCTTTCTCGCCAACATCGCCTTCGCCTTAAACAGCTGCGACGCCGAAGTGTTCTCCTTGATGCCGAGCATAGCGGCTATCTCCTTATGGCTCTTGTCGTCTATGACGTAAAGATTGAACACCGTGCGATAGCCTTCCGGCAGTTCCCTCACAAAACCGAACAATACGTCCGTCGGAATGTCTCCAGTATCAAGGTCGGAGTCAGGCACGTCAAGCAGCCGTTCGTCCATTTCGACGAAACTCAGTCGGCTGTTTTCGCGCAGGAATTTCAGAGTTTCGTTAAGCGTAATCCTCGCCATCCATCCTCTCAACGACCCCTTGCCTCTATACTCGAATTGTCCTATGGAGGCATATATCTTAAGGAACGCCTCCTGCAGCACGTCCTTTATGTCCTCGTCATTGATGAGATAACGCGAGCACAGGGCAGACAGATAGCGCACGTGCTGCCGATAGAGCGACTCCGCGGCTGACGTGTCGCCCTTCTGCACTTTCTGCAGCAGGCGCTCCTCGCTATTGGTCTTGTTAAGAGTTATTCCGAACATTCTGATATTGGGTTGACAACCATAAAATCCATAAAGGCTGTGAATCTTGCCTGGTGAGCAAGAGAAAAAAATAAATGGCACTATTGCCTGCTGCGAAGGCTGGATGCCTCCTCCACTATATATCCTTGTAAGATTCTCTTTCCTACGACATATTCCTTGCTAAGGACATCATTCTCCGGCTTGTAGAATGGCGTCTTTATGGACGCCAAGTGGAAGAGCGTGTGAGGCAGTATGTCTGAAGACATGGGCTTGCCGACAGCCTGACGGATGCGTTCCATGTGTTGTGGATGATTCTGGATGTATTTGTCAGAACACCATATCATCATAGGTATGTCATACTGGTATTTTATAGCTTCCTTCTTCTTGTTGCGCTCATGCGTTCTTCCCACAAAGTGGCGATAGTCATACACCTCTTCTCCGTGGTCTGACAGATATACTATTACGGATGGCGAGTCCTTGAACATATTGATAATCCTGCCGATGACATAGTCGTTATAGCATGTGGCATTGTCATAGTCGGCAATAATCTGTTTTTGCGAATCGCTCAAGTCGGCACGCCGTATGTCAGAAGCCTTGAACACCTTCAGGTCGTCAGACGACGGAAAGCGCTTTGCTGCATCCGAATGCTGCCCCATAAGATGAAAAATGTATAACGAATGCTTGCTTGTCGACCTGTGGTTCTCGTACGATCGGCTCTCCTTCATAAATGCCGAAAGCATATCATCGTCATAATCGTATGTGTCGGTGTTGTGTTCATTATAGGCTATGGGCATGATGTCTTCAGCGTAGAGGTACGACCCTAAGGCATAGTCGAAACACGAGACGTCAGCACCTGAAGGTCGCTGATTGTCCCACATCGACACGTTAAAGCCGGCTTTCTTGAAGATAACGGGGAAGTAAGGCCGCTCATGCCATGCCTCATTGTCCGAAATACGGTTGGTGCTCAGCATGTTTTTCATTGCGAAGGTGGTCATGTTGTATGTGGCTACCGCGTCCTTGAAGACAAACAGATTGCCGCTTTGCTGCTGAGAACATAGCACGGGTGTGGTGTTGAGGTAATATCCGTAAAGCGGCGAATGATATTTGTTGTACGATTCGCCTATTACCAGTATGACGTTAAGGCTGTCTTGTTCCGTGCTTGAGGCGGGTTGGCGTGCGGCATCCACACAGGTGCGGATGGCAGTCGCGTTGTCGTGCCCTGAAACATTAAGGTATTTCACGGAATAGAAAAGGTTGGTAACGGTGTTTTCAAGCGCATAGCTGCCGTGATGTGCCCGCCACTCCTCAATGTCGAACTGCGAGTTCAGACCTGCCAATCTTATCGACCAGAAGCCGAGGTATGCGCCAAGCGTCAGTAGCGGCAGCGCAATAAGCGCACAGACCGCCCTCTGCCAATCTCTCTTAAAGCGCACGACTTTCGGTTTTCTTTCCATGCAGTAAGTGGTAACGCCAAGACCGACTGTCAGGACAAGGCATTTCAGGGTGGCACCAGTAAAGATTGATCTGCTCAAAAACTCTGACGACTCTGTAGGGTTGGTTTCTTTCACCAACAGAAGAATCCATGAGGACAGTATGGTGCCGAAATTAAACAGCAGGAACAGGTCGGTCGCCATCAGCAGGAAGGCGATGACATAGAGCAGGCATTTGATATTCTTCAAGCCGAAACGCCATACGATGGCAGAAAGGCACCAACTGATAAAGGCTGAGCCTGAGAATATGATGAGAATGTTTCGCACATCATAGACCGACACTTCCGCCATGCTTTCCGGCAGCATACCTAAGATGTGTGAGAAGGATAATGCGAACGCAATAACGCTCCAGAATACCGGTTCGTTACTGATGGGGCCTATAATAACATTCGTAAGGCGGTTCAGATATTTCATTGTTATATGCAAAACTATGGGTGATTGTCTTTCTTTTTAATATCCTGACCAACGTGCAGCCAGTCATAGATATTGCAAAAATACAAATAAAAAACGTCAGTTACGTATCTTATGGCGGAAATGTGGGGCGGGAGTTCTCATAACTCTCAACTCTCCATTTTCAACTCTCAACTAAGATTTTAATCTTCCTCAAACAAAAAAAACGGGTAAATCATTTGTGGAGCGGCTAAATTTAGTTAAATTTGTAGATATGACCCATACTTACAACACTCTCGTAGTCGTGGACGACAATGCTGCCATCCTTACGGCTCTTAAGATTTGCCTTGCAGCCGAGTTTGAGCGCATTGTCACGCTGACATCGCCCGACACGCTTGTCGCTACTCTTGCAAAGGAGGAGGCGGTGGACGCCGTGTTGCTGGACATGAACTTCTCGCTTGGCGTCAATACCGGGCAGGACGGACTGTTCTGGCTGCGGACCATCAAGAAGCTCCATCCCAATACGCCCGTCATCCTGATTACGGCTTACGCCGACGTGCAACTGGCGGTGAAGGGACTGAAGTATGGGGCTGCCGACTTCGTTACGAAACCGTGGGACAACGACCGCCTCATTGCCGCGCTGCACGAAGCCATCGACAAGAGTCGGGAGGTCATTCCGCTCGAGCAGATGGAGCAGGAGCATGTGCAGAGAGCTGTGGAGCAATGCCACGGCAATATGAGCCGGACTGCCGAAATGCTCGGAATAACAAGGCAGACGCTCTATAAGAAGCTGAAGAAATAAAAACCAGAGATAAATGACCCCATATTATATCATAGCAGCTCTCGCAGCCGTCATCGTCATCATGATTCTTTGGCAATGGCGCCACCAACGGCTGCTCTCGCTGCGTGCCCAGCTGATGCGTGAGGCGCTGCGCAACCATGACTTCTCATTCCGCCTTCCCACGGACGGACTGCTCGCCGGTGAGCGCGACCTCCAGTCGGCGCTTAACGACACGGGCTTGGAGGTGAGCCGGCTGCTGGCGAGGAACGAGGTGGAGTCGTGGCAGAAGCTGACGCGCATTCTGACGCACGAGATTATGAACGCCACTACGCCGATAACATGCATCAGCCAGGCTTATATGAGCAGCCCTGCCGTCAAGGGCACACCGCTGGAGGAGGGCATCAGAGCCATACACGACACCTGCGCTTCGCTGAACGTCTTCGTGGACAGTTATCGCAAGATAACGCAACTCCAGAAGGCTGTCATTACCGACGTAAGCCTTAAGCCGTTCTTCGGCGGCATGAGCGCCATGTACGCCGACCTAAGGTTCAGCTGCGACATAGAGGACGACGTCACTATTCGTGCAGACGAGAACATGCTGAGGCAGGTAATGGCAAATCTGACGAAAAACGCTGTGGAGGCAGGAGCGCACCGCATGGACATCAGCCTCAGACAGCAGGATGACCATACCGACATACTCGTCAGCAACGACGGCTGTCCGATGAAGCCGGAGGTGGCACGCGAGGTGTTCGTGCCGTTCTTCACGACGAAGAAGAGCGGGTCGGGCATAGGGCTGCCGCTGTCGCGCCAGATGATGATGGCGCAGGACGGCGACCTCTCGCTCGCCGAACGCCCCGTAACGTCATACAGCACCACATTCATACTCACACTACAAACTTATATCCGATAATATATATATGTCTCACGAAACAATGATGCGCCTCAGAGACTTCTATTGCGGACTGTTCTTCATGCTGCAGGTGTCTGGCACCATCGTAATGTACATAAAAGGCAGAAAGCACAAGCTGCAGCGCTCAGCCTTCTACTTCATGTTTTATCTGCTTCTGATAAGCGTATTCGAGTTTTACGTCTTCTTCATTGACAATATCCTCGGCAGCCAGGAGCGACCCGTCACCGACATGCTGCAGACCACAGCCGTGCCGTTGGCGCTGTTTCTGCTTTATCGCCTCACCCATCCTTACAACATGCGCTTCGTGGCAGCAGCCTGCAATGTGGCGCCATACGTCCTTGCCATCTCCTCATACATCGTACAGCCTGACAGAAACGTGTATGAAGCCATTCTGTGGGTGGCGCTTGCACACTCCATATTCATCATCCTCTACGGAGCCTATGCCGTGAAGCGATTCAACAGCATCATCATCCAGTCGTTCTCTTCAGACGATCGGCTCTCGCTCCGCTGGATGTGGTACATTCTGGCGCTCTTTCTGGCGCTCGCTGCGACGTGGTTCGTAGCCACAAAGACTCAGTCGCCGCTCGGTGCGGCAGCGTATAACACCATCTGCTCCAGCATCTTTGCGTCGCTCTGCTACTTCATCTACCGTCAGGAGGACATGCTCGAGGTTCTTGACGCATCGAATAAGGAGAAGGCAAAGGCTGACGTTACTGACACGCCCCCGTTGACGTTGAAGGCGATGGACAATGCAGGTCCGGACTACCACTTTGCGCAGCATCTGGAGAAGGTGTTCGTGGAGGACGAGATATTCCTCAATCCCACACTCAACATCAACGACCTCGCACAGGCGCTCCACACCAACCGCACATACATATCCAACTATCTGAACCAACAGCTCGACACCTCCTTCTATGAGTATGTGAACGGATGGCGAGTGGACAAGGCGAAGCAGCTTCTCACCAATACTGAACTGACGCTCGAAGAGATAACGATGCAGTCAGGATTTAACTCGCTGAGCAGCTTCCGCCGCTACTTTGTCTCGGCTACGGGACTGACACCTTCTGCCTACAGACGCCGTAATAAATAACACATATACATATATCACACATGAACGTAAAGATAGACCCTTCATGGAAGGAGCACATCGGAGCGGAGTTCGGCAAGCCTTACTTCGAGCAACTCACCTCCTTCGTGCGCCACGAATACGCCACACAGACCTGCTATCCTCCGGGAAGCCTCATATTCAATGCCTACAACCTTTGTCCGTTCGATAAGGTGAAGGTGGTGATAATAGGGCAGGACCCTTATCATGAGCCGGGACAGGCTCACGGACTGAGCTTCTCCGTGGCAGACGGAGTGGCGCTGCCACCGTCGCTGCAGAACATCTTCAAGGAGATACAGGCTGACCTCGGTAAGCCCATTCCCGCCTCAGGCGACCTTACGCGATGGGCTAAGCAGGGCGTGCTGCTGCTCAACGCCACGCTGACCGTGCGTGCGCATCAGGCGGCAAGCCATCAGCGACACGGCTGGGAGGCTTTCACCGACGCCACCATACACGCCCTCTCCGAAGGACGTGAGCATCTGGTGTTCATACTTTGGGGAGGCTACGCACGCTCCAAGGCGTCGCTTATCGATGCGAAGAAGCACCTCATCCTACAGTCGGTTCATCCCTCTCCGCTCTCCGCCAACCGTGGAGGATGGTTCGGCAATCACCACTTCTCGCAATGCAACGCATACCTGCAGCAATGGGGAGAAGCACCGATAGAATGGTAGTAAGAAGAAGTAAAAAAAACAAGAATGACATTATGATATTAGAAATCTCCAATATACTGGTTTCCTCGGACATAATAACCGAGAATTTCTGCTGCGACCTCGACAAATGTAAGGGCATCTGCTGCGTGGAAGGTGACGCAGGAGCGCCCGTCACACTGGACGAGATAGGCGGCATAGAGGCGGTGCTCGACACCGTTTGGGACGATATGTCTGCATCGGCGCAAGCCGTGGTGGACAAGCAGGGCGTGGCTTACACCGACCGCGACGGCGACCTCGTGACGAGCATCGTGGGCGGCAAGGACTGCGTATTCACCTGCTACGAGAACGGCTGCTGCCTCTGCGCTCTGGAAAGAGCTTACCGCGCAGGCAAGACGGGCTTCTGCAAGCCCATCTCATGCGCCCTCTATCCCATACGTGAGAAGAAGTTTCGTGACGGCATCGTTGCCCTTAACTACAATCAATGGGACGTCTGTCGTGACGCCGTGCGTAAGGGCAACGAGCTGAAACTGCCGGTATATAAATTCCTGGAAGGACCGCTCGTGAGACGATTCGGCCAGGAATGGTATGACGAACTATGCGCCGTCGCCGAGGCGTTCCTTGCCTCTGGGGCGAGGTGATGCGCCGTTGCGATAGTCGGACGGCGACACGCCCATGTGTTCCTTGAAGTACTTGCCGAGGAACGACTGATTGGAGAAGTTGAGCGACTGCGCTATCTCCTTTATGCTTCTCTGCGATGAACGGAGAAGCATGCACAGCTCCATGATGACGTACGAGTCGATCCATTCGTTAGGCGTGCGCTTCGACACCGCCTTGACGGTCTCTGAAAGGTATTTCGGCGAGATGCAGAGCTGCTCCGAATACCATCCCACACGACGTTCCTCACGGAAGTGGCTCTCCACAAGCGTGAGGAACGTCGTGAATATTTCCTCTGCACGCGTGTTGTGTGTGGGCGAATGGGTCTGCACCTTATATATTTCGTCGCACATCTCGTACACCAATGTCAGGAACATCGACTGCACCATCTCACGCAGGAAATGATTGTCCGCAGCGTCTATCTTGCGCTTCATGCGGAAGAAAATGTCGGTTATCTCCTCCGCCTTGTCGTCAGGCAGATGGAAGACGGGATGGTTGCGGGCGAAGAGGAAGAGCGCAGACAGTTCGTGAACGCTCTTTATGGTGTCCTTGAAGAAGTCGTAATCGATGAGTATGCCGATGGCCTGGCAGTCGGGCGAGAGGGTATAGTCATACGTCACGCGGCCCTTGCTGACGATGATGATGTCGCCGGGACCTACGGTATGCGCCACCGAATCGACGAAATAGCTGGCATGGCCCTTCACGCACATGGCGAGGAAGAGGCTCTGCATGCGGCGCGGGTCTTTGCCGATAAGCACGCTTGTGATGTCGTCAAAGAGGAGAATGTCGTCGCCGACGTGGCTGCCTTCATGCTGACGTACGGAGCTGGCAACGGTTATGTCGCGATATTTTATATCATTGTTCATAGGTTTGCGGTTTTAGTGAGTGATTGTCAGTTGAGTCGGATGCGCAACTGATAGAGCGAAGCGCCGAATATCATCAGCGAGAAGAGCATGCAAAGACCGATGCGGAGGGTGTCATGCTGGAAATATTCTGTAAGCGTCATGTCGGCGAATTGCGGCGCTATGCGGTAAAGGATAACCGCAATGGAATTGTTTACCCAATGAAACACCACGCCCGGCACGATGCTGCCTGTGCGGTAATACATCCATCCTATGAGCAGTCCGAGGAAGAAAGCGCCGAAGCCCTGCGCCAGATTGCCGTGAATGACGGCGAAGAGCAAGGCTGTTATGCCTATAGCCAGCCAGCGGCGCTGCTTGCCGAAGGCTGAAAGAAGGGTGCGCAGGATGGCTCCGCGAAACACCATCTCCTCCGCCAAGGGGGCGAGGATGCCTATGGCAAGGAAGCCAAGGTCGTGCCCCATCATGCTTTTGAACAGCTCGTTGTAGTTTTCGGGCAGGTCAATATGGAGCAGCTCTGTGGCTAAGGACGTGGGGGCAATGCAGCCTATGGCTATGCAGACCACCCAGAACAGCGTGAACCACTGGCGGCGCTGTACGTATTCGCGTGAGAACGGCGACCACTTGCGCCATGCGAACAGTGCTATGGTGACGGCGCTGGCAATGAGCGATATATATACAAGGGCTGCTCCGCCTATCTTGGCTGTCTGACAGACAAATCCTACGATGCCGCCGATGACAGCCTGAATGAGGACGAACACCACAAGATACAGGGCTGACGATAATAGTTTCTGCTTCATATTATTCTGATTTTTTATTTCCATATTCTTTCTTTTATAGAGTTATCCGTATACGTTCTTACATGTTGATGATGGCCTCACGGTCTTTTTCGAGCTGTCGGCGAAGGTCGTCCACGCTGTCGAAGCGTCTTTCCTCGCGCATCCAACGGTCGGTCTCCACGCGTATTGTCTTGCCGTAGATGTCGGCTTCGAAGTCGAGGATGTGCGCTTCGAGGCTTACGTGGTCGCGGCAGAAGGTGGGATTGTTGCCCACGTTGAGCAGCGCCTTATGCCACTTGCCGCCTTCGATGCTCACACGGGCAGCGTAAAGACCCATGCGTGGGACGAGCTGGCACGGTTCGGCTGGTTGGATGTTAGCAGTGGGGAAGCCTATCTTCCTGCCCTCCTGAAAGCCCTCCACCACGCGTCCTTCGATGGCGAAGGTATGGCCAAGGCAGAGATTGGCGTTGGCAACGTCGCCCTGCTCGGCAATAAGACGTCTCACGAGCGACGACGAGACGCGCATGCCGCTAACGTCCAACGGCGGCGCCTGCACCACCTCCATGCCCATCTCGCGTCCGAACCGGACGTATTCCTCGAAGCCTTCCGAACGGTTATGTCCGAAACGGTTGTCATATCCCGTCATGAGCAGGCTCACGCCAAGACGGTCGTGCAGCACGTTCTGCATGAAAAGGCGTGCCGGAAGGGCAGCCATGGCAGCGTCGAAGTGGAGCGTCTCCACACGGTCAGCGTCCGTAGCGGCAAGCAGACGGAGCTTCTCGTCGAGGGATGTGATGAGGCGCGGCACGTAGTCGGTCTGGACCACTTGCCGTGGATGGCGGTCAAAGGTGATGACCATCGACTTCCTTCCGCTTGCATGCGCCATCTCAGTAAGCTTGTTGATAAGAAACTGATGGCCGCGATGTACGCCGTCGAAGAAGCCGATAGTGGCACAATAGCCATGATCGTCAGATGTAGGGGGTATGTTTGTGGAGATAGTGTTGTTCATACTTGTATGCAAAAGTAATGCTTTTCGTATGAACCGCAAAGGAATAAAGACTTTTTAAGGACTGGCGGAGCTTACCAATGGCGGAACAGCTCGATGCCTATGCGTATCGTAGCCTCCTTGAAATCCCACTTATGCTGAGACACGAATGCGCCCACCGATATGGCACGGGTGCGGAATCCGTAGCCCCACTCGATGTAAGGATTGAGGTTGCGCACGGCAAGGGCGTTGAAGTAGATGCGCTCCTTCTCAATGAGTCGGCCGCAGAGAGGCAGGCGTGAGAGCAACATCAACGGCGATTCGTAGGCTATGTTGGCACGCACGTAATACTCCGAGGCGTTATACCAGTTAGAGTTGAGAAGCTCGAAGGAGCACGCCCAGTCGTCATTCCATCCTCCCGGCACGTTGTTCTCGCGGAAGTTGGTATAGTCAAGGAAGTAGCTGTCGGGTCCCTTGTGGGTGTAGAATCCGGCTCCGGCACGCATCTGCAGGGAACTGAGAGCGGACAGACGATGATTGTATTGTCCGTCAATCTCCATACGCTCGTAGGCGGTGTTCGACCCCATCAGACCGCGGAAGCTCCGCTCATAGTCGAGAGTGAAGACCGGACCGTTATATCCCGTGGGACGATAGGTTATCTCCAGGAGCGGCGCCACGGACGTATAGTGTGATGGCTTGTCTGCCTGAGAGAAGCCGTCCGTGAATATTGCGCGGCGCTTTCGGGTGATGATGCCCGTCTCGAGGCCCCATTGTGGAGTGGGGTCGTAGTGTGCGAATACCTTCAGATAATGGCTACGGAAGTAAGTAAGATTGAGAGCGTCCCAGTCAATAGAGTCGGCACGCTCCTTCTTTATGGCGTCCACCACCTCCGAACTGGTCATGCGTCGTCCGCTGTCCCATTCGGTTCGGATGTAAGCGTCATGCTTGCGGTCGAGATAGAAGGTGAAGGGAAGATTGAAGAAGAACTGCTTCTCCTTGAACGCATAGCCCGCCTTGAAGCGCAACTGCAACGCCTGATGGTCATTAAAGTAGTAAGATCCACGGATGTCGAACTTGTATGTGAAGCCTCGGCGCGAGCTGTAGCTGAAGTAGAGCGGATTGAGGATAGGCGCCACACGCACCGATCCCTGCCCTTTCGAGCCGAAATCCTGCTTCATCTTGTCCACCAGACCGCGTCCCACAGCCCCCCAGAAGCGGTGTGAGAAAGTCTTCTTCTGTTCCTTGCCGTCGCTGCGCAGCGTGTCGTTGCCCTTGTTTCGGGCAGCATAATACTTGTGATAGAGATATTCCTCATGGCTGGTGAGAGGCATGGGGCGTACGCGATTGATGAGTGCCGTGTCGCGACGGTTGACGATGGTGTCGCCGATAACCTTCGGAAGTCCGATGGCAAGCGTGTATTCAGACGTGATGTCGTTGCCGAGAAAGAGGAAGCGCGAGTTGAGGCTGCACTCCGAAGGCAGCACAGACCACGCGCCCTTCGTGCCCATCGTAACGGCGATGTGGAACCTTATCATGTCGTATTCGCCGTCAAAGGCACCCTCAAGGATGCGTCCCGTGTGAACGTCTACACGCGCCCAGCCCCTCACCATCTGCGTATTGTTGGTACGCGGACGGAAGCTGACAAGCGCCTCGTTCACGGAGAACGGCGTCACCTGATAGCGATAGAAGCGGCGGTTGCGGAAGTGGAACGGTGAAAGCACCCTGCCTTCGATGAGCATCTCCTCGTAAGGACGAGGCGTAAGATACTTGAAGAGCGTGGGCATGGTGTTCATCTGGTGCGGAACAGTGGAGCGGTCGAGCAGGCGTTTCGCCTTAATCTCGCCGTTCTTGCCGATGGTGATGCGGTCATAAGTCTCGCCTATATACTCACGGTCGCCCCCGTTTGCAACGGCAAACATGGTGGGGATGGCAAGCAGGATGGCATTTCGGCGGTTGATGCGGATGTCATACTTGAGGTAAGCACGCGTGTCGACGGAGCGCAGACGTGATGTATCCACAGTGGAAGCATAGCGGAACACACGCGACATGACACGAAATCTGTAACTCCTGCCCGACGCCATGGCGAAAGAGACGGTGAGCAGGAGGAGGAAAGTCAGGACGGTTCGCTTCAAATTCCCCGCCGACACGGTTATCCTCGAAAGATTTGTCATATATTAAGTATGCGTAATGTTAAGTGTTGACACTATGGTAAGTAAACCGATGGACAACGTGTGCAAAAGTAATGAAAACATTTGTAAACGCAAATTTTAGTGGAATTTATTTGGCGCTTCCCCTAAAAAGTAGTATCTTTGCATCCGCAAACTTATCCCACATAAGGTATAAGTCGGACTTGTAGCTCAGTTGGTTAGAGCAACAGACTCATAATCTGGAGGTCCCTGGTTCAAGCCCAGGCTGGTCCACATTAGAAATCAAGCAGTTACGACAAAATCGTAGCTGCTTTTTCTTTTTATCGGAAAACAATGGGAAAACACATTGATTTTGAAAACTCCTTGATTTTTCGATATACTTGGCATCATATCATTCCAAGTAAAGCATGTAAACAAGGTTTCTCTGAATATCAGAACAACGTGGGAAAACAACGATTCCACAAAATTACATAAGCCATAAGACTTCATTTTCGGGTTTTATGGCTTCTTTGTTTTTATGTCATCACCCACCTTGAACACATTCTTTTTTTCTTCATAAAAACATGCTTTTCCGTTAACGACTGCTAAAAAACCATACATAAAAAACTCTCTCAGTTTTTGGCGAATAGCACCTGTAATGTTCCTTTACACCAAACAAACTACCTTTGCCCACGGATTTCCAATCACGGAATTTCAAAGATGGTTCATGAGCCAACAGAAGATGTGTAATCGGGATGTCAGGAAGTACAACTGTCGGACCACAAAGCAAGAATTGTATGACAAGACTCGTTACAATAGAACAATTGTTAGAGAAGCCTGTCTGTATGATGTCGGGAGAAGAATTTGTCTTGCTCCTCCAAAATGCAGAGAAAGGAACGGCAAAGGCACCTGCCGAGGTGGTGCCAGAGAGGCATTATGAGCATGGTATTGCTGGAATAGCCAAGATATTCGGTTGCAGCATTCCTACGGCTAATCGTATCAAGAAAAGCGGAGTGATAGACCCTGCCATCACTCAGGTCGCTCGCAAGATTGTGGTTGATGTAGAACTGGCTTTGGAACTTGCCAAGAAAGCAGGTGGCTTTGCATCTATCAGAAAGTAGAGTAGTATGGAAGAAGACTGGAAAGACAACCTATCCATTGATGCTAAGGGGAACGCATTGAAGACCATTAGCAATCTTAGGATGATTTTCACGCATGATGAGAATCTCCGTCAGATTCGCTTTGACACCTTCTGCCAAGACGACATTTCCTTTTCTCCATTGTTCTGCAATGTCAATGGAAACAAGGTGGATGAAGAATCCGTAGGAAAGATTCAAGACTACTTGGAACAAAACTATGACTTGCGCCTTACTCAGAACAAGGTGTTCGAGATATTGAAGACCACAGCTTCTGAACGCAATTTCAACCCAGTTCAAGATTATATCCGCAAAGAGGAATGGGACGGCACACCTCGCATAGAGACTGCCATCATCGACTATCTCGGTGCAGAAGACACTCCGCTCATCAGAGAACAGACCAAATTGTGGTTTGTGGCGGCTGTTGCTCGTGCCTTTGAGCCTGGTTGCAAGTTCGACAATGTGCTCACCTTGCCAGGACCACAAGGTATTGGCAAGAGTACTTTCTTCAAAGTCATAGGTGACAGATGGTTCAACGACTCTTTCTCGTTTGCAAGTGGCGACAAGGAAAAGGTGGAAACCATCACGAATGGCTGGATAATCGAAATCAGCGAACTGAACGGCATGAAGCGAGCCAACGATGCAGAAGCGGCAAAGGCTTTTCTAAGTCGTCGCAGTGATTGTATGCGCCCTGCCTATGGTCGCAAGCCAATAGAGTATCTGCGCCACAATGTATTTGCAGCCACCACTAACGAGACCAACTTTCTGCAAGGCGACAATGGAAATCGCCGTTGGTGGATAGTGCCTGTTCAAGGCAATGGTCATGTTTCTGATTGGCTCCATTCCCTACATTCTGTGGTGCATCAACTATGGGCAGAGGCTTACTCCTATTATATAAAAGGTACGAACCTCTATCTAAGTCCAGAATTGGAGGCAGAAGCCAATGAAGTGCAAATGTGTCATTCAAGCATTCTCAACGACCCTATCCTTGATGACATCAGGCTCTATTTGGAACGTCTTGTGCCAAAGGCATACGACACATGGAGCATTCCCATGCGTGCTGCCTACCAAAAAGGTGCATATACCGAAGCAACGCCTAATAGCAAGCCTGAGGTACTGCTAAACATGGTCTGCGCAAGACAGATTATAGAGGAGTTGCCCAACGACCTTGTACGAAGGAATCCTGCCAAGTACACCGCCCAGTACATCAATCGCCTCATGTCGTTGGTGGACGGATGGGAACGCAGTGAGCAGGAGAAGATCAAAGGGTTGCACCCCTCATACTGTGACAAGACGGGACGGACGAAACATCCATGGATGAGAATAAGTGCTCAACAAAAAGAACAAAAGGGAAAAGAAGAAGATTGGCAGTCAGAACTACCATTCTGACCATCTCCTTTCTTTTGCTTCATGTCCCTTTGTCCCTAATATTTTCCTATAAAGCCTAAAAATAATAGCGTATAGGATAAACAAAGGATTTGTGCCTTTAACCGAGGGACAATTTGGGACATACGTTCGCTTGGCATCGCACTTTACAGCAGCCAAATCACCATCGAGTGATGAAAAAAAGATTTTTCCTATCCCTTTCTTTTCGTCAGCAGTCAATCTTGGCAGATGTGCTATCACCAGAGTCTGTACCTCCGTTAGCCGTAGTTTTTCGGGAGGTCTAAACAAGAAGTACCAGTGTCTGACGGTTTGGCTTCGCCCACCGCTTCCTACTGGCATCCTTGAATGTTCGCTGGCTCACATTGGCTATTCTTTATATCAGATATTCAACTTTCAAAAACGCATTTACAATGACAGAAGACAAAATCATTAGCACGGAGAAAACTTCACGAAAGAGACCTCCAAAGGACAAGCATATTGATGTCCGTTTTACAGACAACGAGTTCAACCATGTTTTGAAGAATGCCCGATTGTCGGGAAGAAGCAAGAGCATATATCTCCATGACATTGCCCTTGGCCACAAGCCTTCCCTACCGATGACCACAGAGCAGCAGGAAGCCTTGAAAGGATTGACTGGCGCAAGAGCGGAACTTGTTTACATACGCAATGCGCTTCATGCCTTGCCACAAGCAGAACGAAAGAAACTCTTCAAAAGAGCGGATTTCATGGAGCGTTGGCTTCAAGGTGTCAACGACATCATCAGGGAATGGAGCAACATCAGAGACCGTTTTATAGACATGATATGATAGCAAAAGCAGCAGCCATTCAGCATGGTCAGGCAATGACCAATTACGCTACAAAGAATAACCGCGCAGACATCGTTAAGACCAACCATCTTAGCGAGAATCTGCCTCCTATGGGTATGTGGGACGAAATGGTTCTGCACCAGTCTATGTTCAAGCAGAAGTATTCCAAGAAGCCTATTGAACTTACATCCATACGCTTTGAGATTTCTCCATCTGAGGAAGAAGCACGAAACTGGACGATGGAAGACTGGCAAAGATGCCTTGATGAGTTCATTCATGAGATAGACCATATCTCCAAGGTGAACCACATTGGCAAGAGAAAAGGCAAGGCTGCTACATCGGTCAAACCAACCAATATTTCCAATTCTCAGTATTTTGCCGCCCTTCATCGTGATTCCAAGAGTGGCATTCCTCACTTGCATCTGGTAGTGAACCGCATTGATATGGACGGCAATCTCAATGATGTGAAGTTCATCGGCGAGCGTGCTGTAATGGCAGCAAAGGTAGTCAATCAGCATCATGGTTGGAAAGATGCTATGGATATTCGCAATCAGCGTATTGCAGAGGTAACTAACGCCTGCATGAATGTGTTGAGTTCCATGTCTGCCTTTGACTGGAATGTCTATACCGACAGGTTGAGGTCAAAGGGGTACAACATTGAGTTAATCCGTGACAAGACAAATCAAGCAAAGGTGCATGGGTATCGCTTCAAATTTGGTAGAACGACCATCAAGGCATCTGAACTGGGCGTTGGCAGAAATCTCACGGCATCGAAAATAGAGAGCACCTTCCATAGGCTGCATCCACAAGCGTTTCCTATTAGTCAAAGGTCATCTGCCTTTGTGCCAAATCCAACAACAGAAGAAAGTCGGGATGTAGCCAAGCCAAGTGGTTTGTCTCATCCTTACAATGTGGTTCAACCAAAAGGCTCTCCCTGTTTCAGAAAGGTGCTGCAAGTTGATGGCAAGCACTTCAATATACAGATGCCAACTATAGCATACGATGCGATGAACAGTTGTATCAAAGTTCCCGAAAATGGATCTGCAAGTCATAATGACATTATGAATGTGGCGATGCTGCTCTTTATGGGCTACCTTGATGCTGCCACCAGTATGTCGGAGTCGTGTGGTGGCGGTGGTAGTCCAGGAAGTAGTTGGGGACGTGACAAGGACGAAGATGACCGTGACTGGGCAAGACGTTGCGCAATGCAAGCCAATTGGCTCTGCAAGCCGATAAAGAGAAATCGTAGAAGATAACATTAAAACACTTATCAGTATGGGAAGAAACAAGAAAGATGCAGCACAGGATGTGCTAACCCTGTACAATCAGATGCAGGAAGACGAAATCATTGAGAGTGGCAAGGAGGAAATCCACGCCACCCTCAATGAGATTGAGTCAGCAAAGGAAGCCCTTTCTTCAGTAATAAAGGAACTTACAGAAGCCAATCGTACAATGAGATTAACAAAAACCGCTCTTATGACTATCCAAAAGAGTACGGAGAATATCGTTGACGGAATCTGCAATGCTATTGTCAAGGCAGAACAAAGCAACCTCAAAGTAGGTATCAACGATGAAGGACTTGCACAGTTGAATGAGCGGAACGATGCCGCCATTTCAGTCTTCAAGCAAGCTCTTGATGAACATGAAAAGCGAATAAATGTCCTATTCACTCACCAACAGAAAGAACTAAAGCGCATCCGAAACATTGAAGAAGGTGCTTACTTCAATGGTCGCACCTATGCCTGGATGTTCGGCTTGGCTTTTATAAGTTGGGCAATTGTCCTTGTGGAAATCACCATCTGGATATGTATCAAACTTTTTTAGCAACCTCAAAACAACATCATTATGAAAGACAGCGAATACACACAGACAAGAAAGACGGCAATCAATGCCCTTAACCATTGGGCAACAACAGGCTTGGGGCAGTTCACCATGCGTGACATTGTAAGCACCTACTTGGAGGCAAGCGATGCAAACCGCTCCTCCATCGGTGGCGAATAGGCCGCTCTCGCTCGTTGAAAAATAGCAGCTAACCGACTGGCGATTAACTGCATATATGTGTTGTCTAAAGAGGAACTATCCAAGGTGGATAGGGAATCGGAAGAATTCGTCCTGAATGTACCAAGTCAAAAATATTTAATAAAAAAAATAATATGGACTTTACAGACTACTAGGTTAAAGAATTTAAACTAATACACAAAAGAGTTAAGTACGAAGAGCCGTGTGATGGGAGACTGTCAAGCACGGTTCCGAGAGAAGGGAGGGTGAAATTCCCTCCACTTACTCGACTGAGAACTTGCCGTACCATTCCATTGTCAAAAATGGTACTTTTTACTCATTTTATGAAGTCAACAAATAGTTTACTTGGATTCGGCTATGGCATAGTAGCATTCTTCATGCAAGTCATCCGCATTTTGGTGGACTATTGCCACACGTGTAGTCTTATTCTCATAAGTTTCCACCACATCCGCACCTTTGGGAAGTGTCTTGAAATCAGATGCGGTTAGTGAAGACTTTCCTCCTAGATGCTTTTTTAGCAGCCATTTTAGTGCCTCTTCTTGCGTTTTGAGGTATTCAGCATCAGCAAGATGCGAAGAATTAGGTACTTGTATCTTTATATAACAAGTACCATTGACTTTTTGAGTATCTGTCAATAGAAACTCATAACGGGTATCAAGGACATTATATATACAATTAGTCTTAGGGTTGGCAAGAGCAATACTACCATTCTTCCAGTCCACTCCAAGGAAGTCACGTTCACGCATGACCAGAGTCGTTGAATACTCATATATCAGCTTTCCATCTTTATAGCCTTTAAGACAAATCGGGAAATCTGTTTTCTCGTAAAAATAAGAACCCCATTGGGGAGTAAAACTTTTCTCCGTCCTGTTCCCATCTGTACTATATCTGTAAACGCAATAAGTATCAGGTAAAAGCGGAGAAGACATTTCAATCAAGTCATAGTATTTTAAGAAGTCCGGTGTGACGGGGAATGAGTATTCGTCTCTATGATTGAGTATTCTAAATGTTAGAAAATCAAAAGGAGCAGCCAACGGGGTGTCCAAATCCATAAATGGAACAAGTTGCACCATCTCCAGCTTAAACTTAGCCTCTTCGGGCAGTTCTTCTGGTTTTGGAGTAACAGGAGGAATGTCATTTATGATTTTAAGAAGCTCATAAGCTATATTCGAGCCGTCAGCCGGTGGATTGGCAAGTGTCGTTTTGCGTACCTCCAACTCATATTCATGTCCGCGTACATAATCAAATCCCTGAATGCCGCCAAAGGCAAGATGGGAATATTCCAAATCACCATCTTCTTTCACAAGCATACACTCCACAGGCACTTCACTTCCCCAAGGTGTGTACGTGCCTGTTTCGGCAGACACATACATTTTAATTATCTCAACTTTGTCAATAGGTTCGTCTTTGTCACAACCTACCCATAGGACACTTATCAGCATCAATAATGCTGCTTTAATACATTTAACCATCATTGATTATTTTAATTACTGATTCAACTATTCCTTAATTCCGCAACACTATTATAACTTAAACTTTTTAAGTACCTGAGCAACAAAAAGTTCTTAGACTAGCTAAGCGGCAGAGCCGGTTACTTGCTTTGGCAAGCGGCAGAGCCGAGCGGCCCAGAATTTTGTCATGTCGAAGAATTCACTTATCTTAGTGTTGCAAAAACAAACAAGAGAATTCAACGATAGAAATGCAAAGATACAAATTAAATCTGAGAAACTCACTCCTTTTGGAGGAATATTTTCGG
>OIYY01000314.1_pt1 | contig 35961 bp, 38 predicted proteins | sample 1588341 | NCBI WGS metagenome assembly OIYY01 (sample SAMN03283287) | human gut metagenome | biome: human-associated habitat; material: feces | host: Homo sapiens | place: Peru | collected 2012 | reverse complement strand
TAGATAATTCATATAATCCATTTTTATATTTTAGATTTTAAGGAGGTTATACATGGGCGATAAAATTAAAGATATAGTTGTAACTATAATATTTCTTTTTACTATAATTGCTTTGTTTTTGATCAATATTATAAAAGAAGATACTGATATTTCAGTAGCAGAAAGAAGAAAACTTGCTACTATGCCAGAATTAACTACTAAAAGTTTGTTTGATGGTACTTATTTTAAGAAGTTTGATTCCTATGTTACAGATCAATTTGTAGAAAGAGATGCTTTTAGAAAAATTAAAATAAATATAGAATTATCTACTAAAGGTGAATATAATAATTTATATTTGTATGATGATTATATTATTGAAGAAATATTTCCTTTAAATAGTAATTCTATTAATAATTTAACTAATAAGATTAATTATATAAAAAATACATATTTGAATGATAATAGTAATATTTATTATACTATTATACCTGATAAAAATTATTTTGTTAATAATGGTAATTTAAAACTTAATTATAATAAATTACAAGATATGATGAAAAATAATTTATCAAATATTAATTATATAAATATATTTGATAAATTAACTCTTGATAATTATTATAAGACTGATACTCATTGGAAACAAGAAGATTTATTTAATGTTGCAAATACTATTGCTAATCAAATGAATTTTGATATAAATAATAATAATGTTGTAAATACTATTACTACTTTTAAGGGTAGTTATGCTGGTAGATTATCAGTAACTAAAGATATTGATACTATAAAAACTATATCTAATCCATCTACTCTTAATAGTAGTGTGTATAATTATGAAACTAAAAAATATACAGATATTTATGACTATACTAAAATAAATTCTCTAGATAAGTATGACATCTATCTATCAGGAGCAGTACCTTTAATAGATATAATTAATAATAATTCCAGTAGTGATAAAGAATTAATTGTCTTTCGTGACTCCTATGGAAGTAGTTTGGTACCATTACTCATAAGTGGTTATAAGAAGATTACTGTTATTGATATTAGATATATTTCTTCAAAAATATTAAATAAGTATATAGACTTTAATGATCAAGATGTTCTATTTATGTATAGTATTTTAACTATAAATAATAGTTTCAGTATTAGATAAAATAAAAATAACTATTTATAAACTAACTAGCTATTTGGCTTAAGTTTAATAATAGTTATTTTTTTATTAATTCTCTTTTTTAGTTTTAACATCCATAACAATAGGAAGAATAATAGGTACTCTACCAGTCTTATCAGAAAGAACTGGAATTAAACCATTAATTATTTCACTCTTCATATCATTATAATTAAAGTACTTACTCTTTAAACACTTATTAATAATATCTTGTGATATAGACTGAATATCTCTAATTAAATCTTCATTTTCATTAACAAGAATATACCCTCTAGTGGTAACTGCTGGAGTACTAAGTAGAACCTTATTCTCAGTATCAATATTAGCAATAATAACTAAGATACCATTATTACTCATAAGAATTCTATCCTTAATAACAGCACTACCAACTTCACCAATTCTAGAGCCATCTACATATACTTCGCCAGCTTGTACCTTACCTCCAGGAGTGACAACGCCCTTACGAAGATTAAGTACATCACCATTTTCTAGTACGAAAGTATTATTTTTATTAACTCCGCACATAACACCTAAGTCAGCATGTGTCTTAAGCATTCTAAATTCACCATGATAAGGAACAAAATATCTAGGTTTAAATAATCTAATCATAAGTTTAAGTTCTTCTTGATTAGCATGTCCTGAAGAGTGAATTTCACTCATAGCATTAGTAAATACTTTAACACCCTTTTTATAAAGTTTGTTGATTGTTTTAGATACAGATGCTCCATTACCTGGAATAGGAGATGAAGAAAATATAACTACATCATCAGGCATAAGAGTAATTTGTCTATGTGTTCCAGAAGCAATTCTTGATAAAGCCGCTAGTGGTTCACCCTGACTACCAGTACATAACAGGCACACTTCATTAGGCTTCATATGATTAGCCTCTTCAGCAGTAATAACAATATCCTTATCCTTAAAGTAACCACATTTCAAAGCCACATCAACCATATTTTCCATACTTCTACCAAATAGAGCAACTTTTCTATTATTCTTTTTACAAGTTTCCATAATATGTTTAATTCTATAAACATTTGAGGCAAAAGTAGCTAAAATAATTCTACTATCTTTACAAGAAGAGAATATTTCACCTAAGTTCTCATCAACTACAGATTCACTAAGTGATACTCCGGGTACTAGTGCATTAGTAGAATCACTCATAAGTACACTAACCCCTTTTTCACCAATCTTAGCCATCTTATGTAAGTTAGACATAGGACCAATTGGAGTCATATCAAATTTAAAGTCTCCCGTCATAACAATAGTACCATCAGGAGTATGAATAACTACTCCATGAGAGTCTGGTATCGAGTGTGTTGTTCTAAAAAATTCAATATTAAAATATTTAGTTTTTATAATAGTATTTTCATCATAAACAAATAAATTTTTATATATAATATTTCTTTCTTCTAATTTTTTATCAATAAGTTCTTTAGCGTTACTAGGAGCATATATTTTAGGAATATCCACAGTCTGTAAAAGAAATGGAATACTACCAATATGATCTTCGTGTCCATGAGTAATAACTAAAGCTTTAATTTTATTTTCATTTTCTTTTAAAAAGGTATAGTCGGGAATAACATAGTCAATTCCAAGAAGTTCATCATCGGGAAACATTACACCAGAATCTACGATAATAATCTCAGAATTATGCATAACTACATACATATTCTTACCAACTTCCCCAAGTCCTCCAAGAGGAATAATTTTTGTATTCATTAAATTCTCCTTTCATAATTTTTTCTTCGTTAAATAAAATAAAACTAAATAAAATAAAAAATTTTAAAGAATAACCACTGCATAAAATTATACTACATAATTATAAAAAATGCAAATGGTAATTTTATGGTTAGTTCGAGCCTGTAGTCTCTCACTATTTTTGAAGCCTGTAGTCTTCAAAAAGAAATTAATAGCCTAAGGTCTATTAATTTAATAATCCATTGATTTTACATTAATTTTACATACTATAAAATAAATAATATATTTATAGTTAAAAAAAAGATGATAAAATTAAAGTAGGTGATATAGGTATGGAAAGAATATACAATAAATTAGTTAGAGATAATATTCCTAATATAATAAAGGAAAAAGGTGAAGAACCTATTACTAGAATATTATCAGATGAAGAGTACAAGAAAGAATTAGAAAAGAAATTAAATGCAGAATATCAAGAAGTACTAGAGGCAAGTGGTAGTGAAAGAGTAGAAGAACTAGCAGATATGCTTGAAGTAATAAAAGCACTAGGAGAATTAGAACATACCACTTTAGAAGAAATAATAAATGTAGCCAATACTAAAAGTATAAAAAGAGGAGCATTTAAGAATAAAATATTTCTAGAAAAGGTAATCGAAGCAAAATAATAAAAAAATACTTGTATTTACTTATAAAACTATGTTATAATATAGGTGTCTTGAGAAAGAGTGGCATGAAAATCCACTCTTTTATATATATTTAATGGAGGAAATATGCATATTGAAGATGAAGTAAAAAATCTACTTGAAAAAGAAGTGGAGAAAAAAGGCGTAAGAATAGATAGTGTTAAACTAGAAAAAGAAGATAATAATCTATTCTTAAGAATAGTAATCGATAGTGAAGAAATAATAGATGTTGATAAATGTGTAGAAGTAACAAATATTATTAATCCATTACTAGATGAAAAAGATTTAATTAAGGAGTCATACATTTTAGATGTATCCACTAAAGAGAAGGGAAGATAGAAATGAATAGTAAGCAAATGAAAGAGTTTATGAAAGCTCTAGAGTCTATTGTGGAAGAAAAGAAAGTAGACAAAAAGATAGTTATTGATTCTATGGAGCAAGCTATGGCAGCAGCCTACAAAAAAGAAATTGGTATGCCTAATGTAACTGCCAAAGTAGATCCAGTAACTGGAGATATTAGATTATATTCTAATAGAACTGTTGTAGAAGAAGTAACTAATGAAGAAACAGAAATATCATTAGAGGATGCTCAAAAATTAGTAGAGGGTATCGAACTAGGAGAAGTAATTATTGGTAAAGAGCTTCAAATACCCACTAATTTTGGTAGAGTAGCTGCAGGTACTGCAAAACAAATTATTGTTCAAAGAATTAAAGAAGCAGAAAAGCAAAGTATTTCAGAAGAGTTCCAAGATAAAGAAGGAGAACTAATGGTTGGAACATTATCTCGTGAAGACCAAAACAATTACTTTGTTGATTTAGGAAGATGCAGTGGTATCTTACCAAAAGATCAAATAATACCTGGTGAAAAATTAGAGATGGGTTCTTCAGTAAAGGTTTATGTATCTAAACTAGAGATAGGACCTAAAGGACCATTTATAATGTTATCAAGAAGTCATTATGGCTTTGTTAAAAGATTATTAGAAATTGAAATACCAGAATTATCTGATGGTACAATCATGCTATACTCAGTAGCTAGAGATGCTGGAAGTAGAAGTAAGATAGCAGTTTACACTGAATATGCAAATGTTGATCCAATAGGAGCGGTAATTGGTGAAAAAGGAAGAAGAATAGCTAACGTATTAAAAGAATTAGGTGGCGAAAAAATAGATGTAATTCTATATGATAAAGATCCTGTTAAATTTATAACAAATGCATTAAGCCCTGCTAAAGATGTTAAAGTGTCAATTAAAGATGAAGCTAAGAAAGAAGCTTTAGCTTTAGTAAATGATAAGAACTTATCATTAGCTATTGGTAAAAAAGGACAAAATGTTAAATTAGCTTCTCGTCTTACTCATTATAAGATTGAAGTTAAGCCAGAAGAAGAAGCAAATACTGAAACAACTGCAGAGGCTTCAGTAGAAGAATAAGGTGAGCATATGAAGAAGATTCCCCTTAGAAGATGTATAGTAACAAGAGAGCAGTTACCTAAGCAAGAATTACTTCGTATCGTTAGAGATAAAGAAGGAAAAGTAAGTGTGGACCAAACAGGAAAATTAGGAGGAAGAGGAGCATATATTAAAAAGGATATAGAAGTATTAAATACTGCTAAAAGTAAAAATATATTATCTCGTGCCCTTGAAGTAAATATTCCTGAAGAAGTATATGAAGAAATAGAAAATATAATAAAAAATCACTAGGAGGTGATACATATGATGAGTGTATCTGAATATGCATTAGATGTAGATAAAAGTGTTAGTGAAATACTTAATCTATGTAAAAAATTAGAATTATCTATAAGTAATGAAGATGATATGTTATCAGATGATGATATCATTATGTTAGATAATGAATTAGCTTCACTTGAAAATGAAGAAATTGAAGATGAAGTACTTGAAGAAACTGAAGACGATGAAGAGCTTGAAGAAGACTACGAAGAGGAACTAGACGATATAATTGAAGAAAAAAATGCTAGTAAGAAGAAAAAACAAAATAAAGTAGAATCTTCATCTAAGAGCGACTACCGTGAAAAAAGAAAAGAAATGTATAAGCATAAAGAAAAACTTCAGTCAAATGTTACTGAAGATGATGAAAATATTGTTTTATACAAAGATGGTATGACAGTATCAGAATTAGCTTCAGCACTAGGAGTATCAGCTACTGAAATAATAAAGAAATTAATGTCACTAGGTATGATGATGAATATTAATGCTTCATTAGATTTTGATACAGCTGAAATTCTAGTAGGAGATTATAACAAAGTACTAAAGAAAGAAAGTACTAGAGATGAAATAAACTTTGAAGAATTAGAAATAGTAGATAGAGAAGAAGACTTGCAAGAAAGACCACCAGTAGTAACAATAATGGGTCATGTTGACCATGGTAAAACAACACTACTTGATACTATTAGAAAGACAAATGTTGCTTCAGGAGAAGCCGGCGGAATAACACAAGCAATTGGTGCCTATCAAATAGAATATAATGGTAAAAAAATAACCTTTATTGATACTCCAGGTCATGCAGCCTTTACTGAAATGCGTGCTAGAGGAGCATCTATTACTGATATTGTTATCATTATAGTAGCAGCAGATGATGGCGTAATGCCTCAAACCAAAGAAGCAATAGACCATGCTAAAGCTGCTGGAGTCCCAATCATCGTAGCGGTTAATAAAATAGATAAACCAACTGCTAATGTTGAAAGAGTATTAACTGAAATGTCTGCAAATGGTGTACAACCTGAAGCTTGGGGTGGAGATACAATGTTTGTAAATATCTCTGCAGTAACTGGCGAAGGAATAGATGACTTACTAGATAGAATACTATTACTTAGTGAAATGGCTGAATTAAAGGCTAATCCAAATCGTTATGCTATTGGAACAGTTATCGAATCTAAAGTAGATAAAAATTCTGGAGTAATAACTAACATATTAATTCAAAATGGTACCTTAAGACTAGGAGATCCAATTGTAATAGGATCATCTGCAGGTAAAGTTAGAACATTAACTAATGATAGAGGTGAGTCACTAGTAGAGGCTCTTCCATCAATGCCTGTATCAATAACTGGTTTATCTGAAAGCCCATCAGCAGGAGATAAATTTATGGCTTTTGAAAGTGAAAAGAAGGCTAAAAAAGTTGCAGAGCAAAGAAAAGAAATTGAAAAAGAAAAAAGAAATAAACCTAAAGGAACAATATCTTTAAACGACTTATTTAGCAGAAAAGAAGCTGGTGAAAAAGAAATCAACATTATCTTAAAAGCAGATGTTAAGGGTAGTGAAGAGGCTGTAAAGAATTCATTATTAAAGTTAGATGTTGAAGGCATGAAAATAAATGTTATCAGAAGTGGTATTGGTGCCATATCAGAAAGTGATGTTGTATTAGCGGAAGCATCAAATGCTATCATCATAGGTTTTAATATTAGACCTGATCACAAGATAACTGAAATAGCTAAAGATAAAGGAATTGATATTAGATTATACGATATTATCTATAAAGTAGTTGAAGAAATGGAAGCAGCTCTTAAAGGAAAACTAGAGCCAGAGTATGAAGAAAAAGTACTAGGAGAAGCTGAAGTTAGAAAACTATTTAAATTCTCTAAAGTAGGTACTATTGCAGGTTCTTATGTAACATCAGGAATAATAAGAAGAGGGGCTAAAGCTAGAGTAATAAGAGATGGTGTTGTTGTAATAGATAGTACCATTGGCAGTTTGGCTAGAGAAAAAGATCAAGCAAAAGAAGTAAAACAAGGACTAGAATGCGGAATAACTATTGAAAACTTTAATGATATTAAAGAAAAAGATATAATTGAAGCATATGAACTAGTAGAAATAAAGAGGTAGGTAAGATTAAAATGAAAGAAATACCAAAAACATTATATGGAAGTGCATATTCTTCCCAAAAGAAGTCACAGCCGACAAGAAGTGCCATCAGTGCTGCCAGAATTGGAGAAGCTGAAAGTGAACGTCGTCATGAAGAGAGGTTCAAAGAAAAATATGCTAAATATGGAACTGGAAGATTGATTTCAGAAGGTACAGTAGCTAGATTATCAGGAGTACCATACCCTAATTTAAATAAAGTGAGTCAAGGTGATGCTCAAAGTTTTCACTATGGATATTATGATAGAGGTAATACCAATCTTATAATATTAATAGGAACTGGTAGTACAAGTATTCCATTACTTACAGATAATATAACCAAAGTATATCAAGAGATAAACAGAGCATTTGGCTTAAATAGAACAGAAATGCCATATGAAAAACTAGAGGAAAATGTAAAATATAACGAAATTCTAAGAGTAATAGGTTTTACCGATGGAAAGAATCCAGAAATTGTATTTGAAAATCTAGATGAAGCAATAAAAAACTGTCCTTCATATAAAGAAGGTTATGAATTAGGTAAAAAGTTTAAAGAAAATGTAGAATATCAAAAAACAACTTCGAAAGGTGTAAGAAAATAAGTATGAAGGGATTTGGACAAGCTAATATTGAATATAGAAAAGATAAAAAAGAAACATTAGCAAGAGAATCTGCCAGAATAAGAATATCAAATGTAACTAGTGATATAAATGAAAAGTTCTATGCCAAAAGAAATCAAGAAAGATTAGAACAATATGGCGATAGCGGATCCTTTAGAAACTTAGGTTCTGATGATAGAGCAAATGGTAAAGTCTACAACAACACTGGAACTACAGAATCTGAAATCAAGTCATATACCGCTGGATACTACATAAATGGTGAGAAGAGAGTACTAGCTAAATTAGACAAATTATCTCAAGAAGGACGTGCTTCATTAGGGATTTATGAACACGATGTTTTAGGAATAACTATGGAACAACTAAATTTATTAAAGTCCAATGACGATTATATGGCTGGATATATGACTGCTGTAATAATGGATAGCGGAACTAAAAAACATAGGTAGGAGATTAATATGGAAAAGTTAAGCGTACATGTTAATTATCTAGTAAGAGACAAAAGACTTGAAGAAAGCATGAAGAAGCAAGCTAGTCATAGATTATCTGGAAATGAAAAAGCATTTGCGGCTAAAATAAATAAAATAGGAAGAAAAGCTTATTTTGACGAATACTTTTATGGTATACCATTAGAAGTTCAAGATTTACCTCAAATTGAGGGAATCACTGATATAAAAGCGACCCAAACTTTTCAAGAAGGTTACAAACGAGGAGCCTTTCTTGTAAGCATAGGAAATGTACCTGAAGAATATCAAAATATAAATAATAGTAATAAACATAGATAGGAATGATATTATGAGTATAAAATTAGATAGATTAAATCATATTCTAACTGAAGAAATATCCAAAGTAATAAGTGAAGAAGTAAAAGATACTGATGTCCAATTCGTTACCATAACAGCAGTAGATATTTCTAGTGATTTATCATATGCTAAAGTATACTTTACTAATTTAATAGATAAAGATAGAGAAAAAGTAACTAAAGCATTAAATAATGCTAGTTCCTTTATTCGTGGTAAATTATTTGGTAGAGTAGAAATAAGAAAGATGCCTGAATTAACATTTGTATATGATGAGTCAATTGAATATGGAAATAAAATTGAAAAGATAATTGAGGAAATAAAGGAAGATGGTGAGTAATGAACAATATTATTAGCGAAATTAAAGTAAGCAATAATATTGTTTTACTTTGCCATAATAATCCTGATGGTGATGCTATAGGTAGTACTATAGCTATGTATACACTATTAAAAAGATTAGGTAAAGAAGTAGATATCGTCATAGATACTTTACCTAAAAGGTTTAATTTTCTAAAAGAGTATCAAGATATAAAGAAAGAGAGTACTAAAAAGTATGATACAGCAGTTATACTAGATACTGGAAGTATTGACAGAGTAAATAGTGCCTATTTACTTGATACTGTGTCAAAGATACTAGTAATTGATCATCATAAGACAAATACTATGTATGGTGATGTAAACCTAGTAGGAAATTATCCTGCCTGCTGCGAGATAGTATATAATTTAATAAAAGAAATGAATGTTACCATAGATAATGAACTAGCAGTACCTCTAACTATAGGCCTGCTTACTGATACTGGCGGTTTTGCCCACCAGAATGTTCTTCCTAGTACTTTTACTATGGCCGCAGAACTATCTTCACTAGTAGATCTTTCTGACATATATAAGAAAGTACTAAGAACTATTACCATAAATCAGTTTAATATCAAGAAGAAAGCCCTAGATAATCTAGAACTATATAATAATAATGCCCTAGCAGTTTCTTTCATAACTTCCGAAGATATGAAGAAATATAATGTTGATGAAGATGAATGTGGTATTCTCGTTGGTATTCCTCTTGAAATAGATACTGTTGAAGTATCAATATTTTTAAGAAAATATTCTAATCAAACTAGAGTATCCCTTCGTAGCAGTCATATTGATGTCAGCAGGATTGCCTCTATCTTTGGCGGAGGAGGTCACATAAATGCTGCTGGTATAACAACTGTTATGCCTTATGAAGAACTAAAAGAAAAGTTAATAATAGAAGTAGGTAAGAGTATAAATGAATGGAATAATTGTCATAAATAAACCTAAAAACTATACCAGTAGAGATATAGTAAACATAGTATCAAAAAAATTAAATACCAAAAAAGTAGGCCATACAGGAACATTGGACCCATTAGCCACAGGTGTATTAGTACTCCCCATAGGTAGAGCCCTTAAAGTATCTGAACTCCTAACTAGTAATACCAAAGAGTACATTGCAGAAGTAATACTAGGCTACGAAACTGATATGTTAGATATAACCGGAACAGAAATCAAAAGAAACATACCCCATGTAACTAAAGAAGAACTACTAAAAGTACTAAAAAGTTACATAGGTAAATATAACCAAGAAGTTCCCCTTTATTCAGCAGTCAAAGTAGGAGGAAGAAAACTATATGAGTATGCCCGCAGTGGTATTCCAGTAACTCCTCCAAGTAAAGAAGTAGAAGTATACTCTCTAGAATTAATAAGTGACCTAAAACATATAAAGGGTGCAGTAGAGTTTACTATTAGATGTGAAGTAAGTAAAGGAACATATATAAGAAGTTTAATTAGAGATATAGCCTATAGTTTAAATACTTATGGTACCATGAAAAGTCTCATAAGAACAAGACAGGGAATATTTACTCTAAAAGATGCTTATACACTAAAAGATATTGAAGAGAATAACTATAAATTACTTAGTATCAAAGAGTGTCTACCAAATATAAAAACTACTGTGCTAGAGGAGCCCTTACTTACTAAAGTAAAAAATGGTATGGTACTAGATAAGTTTTTTGAAGAGAATATGTCTCTATTACTAGATAAAGATGGAAAAGAAATAGCCATATATATAGCAGGTGAAAATAATAAAGTAAAACCATATAAAATGATTGAGGTGTAGTATGAGTAGAATAAAAGTAATGAGTGAACTACTATCAAATAAGATAGCGGCAGGAGAAGTAGTAGAAAAAGTAGTATCAATAGTCAAAGAACTAGTGGAAAACTCTGTTGATGCCAAAAGTACTGAAATAAAAATAGACCTAAAAGAAGCCGGCCTAAGAGAAATAGTGGTTACTGATAATGGTATAGGTATGGATAAAGATGATGCTGTTTTAGCCTTTCAAAGACATGCCACTAGTAAACTATATACCGATGATGATTTGTTTAACATAAACTCTCTAGGTTTCCGTGGTGAGGCCTTACCATCAATCGCCGCAGTATCCGAAGTTCTACTAAAGACATCCCAAGGCGAAGTAGGAACAGTTGTCCACATCAAAGGTGGAAAACTTCTTGAAAACAAAAATGGTGATGCCAGAAAAGGAACACAAATAACCGTTACCAATATGTTCTATAATACCCCTGCCAGATTAAAACATCTATCCAGTCCATATGCTGAACTAGCGGGAGTTACTGAATATGTAAATAAAATGGCCCTATCATATCCAAGTATTAAGTTTAGATTAACTAATGACGAAAAAGAACTATTAAATACCGATGGTTCTGGTAATTTACTTAAAGTAATAAAATCAATATATGGTTTAGAAATAACTAAAAAGATGCTTGCAATAAATGGCTCTAATGACGACTATGATGTATCAGGCTACATTTCCTTACCTGAAGTAAATAGAGCCTCAAGAAATCATATGACAGTCCTAGTAAATGGAAGAGTAATAAGAAATCAAGTACTAAATAAAGTAATAAATGATTCTTATTCATCATTCAAAGAAGATACTAGATATCCAATCGTGGTAATTAAAATAGATACTGATCCATCCCTAATTGATGTAAATATTCATCCTTCTAAACAAGATATCAAGTTTAGTAATTTTGAAGATTTAAAAACACTTATATCAACCTTAATTGTGGATACAATAAAAACAAAATTATTAATACCAAAGATAGAAGTAAAAGAAGAACCACAAGTAAAGTATGAAAATCTAGCATTAAATTTAGATCGAAATACTATAAATGAGCCAAGTGAAGTAAATCCTGATAAAGAAAGATTAACTAACTTAATTAACTTTAACTATGAACAAAATAATGAATATGATACTGAAGAGGAAGAAGAATATATTGAAGAAAGACCTAAAGATACCCTTCCTGAATTATATCCTATTGGACTAGCCTTAGGTACCTATATAGTATGTGAAAATGAAAAGGGAATCTATCTAATAGATCAGCATGCTGCTGAAGAAAGAATTAATTATGAAAAAAATTCTTATTTACTTGCCCATCCCAGTGGTAATACCATAACACCTCTTATTCCTATCATAATAGAACTACCTAATAATGAGTTTATAAAAGTAAAAGAAAATATTGATATTTTAGATAGTTTAAATATCAAAGTAGAAGAGTTTGGTAGTAATTCATATCGTATTCTATCACATCCTACTTGGTTTACTAAGGGTAGAGAAAAAGAAATAATATCTAAAATATTTGAAGATATAACAAATAAAGGTAAAGATTTTAGTTTAGCCAAGTTTAATGATAATTTAGCCAAATTAGTAAGTTGTAAAATGAGTATTAAAGCTAATACTAGAATAACTAAAGAAGCCCAAGAAGAGATAATTAATAAACTTAGAAAGTGTAATAATCCATTTAATTGTCCTCATGGAAGACCTACTATAATACATTTTACTACTTATGAAATAGAAAGGATGTTTAAAAGAGTAGTATAAGTAAGAGCCTAAGGTCTCTTACTTACATAAAAAGCCCAAGGTCTTTTTATGGTAATTTAGAGCCTATTGTATAGTCTCTAAATTAAAAAATATTTATATTGTAAAGAAGGTAATATATATGAATATAGATTTTGATAGAATAGAAAAAATTTATGGTAGTAGTATAATTAATTCTATTGCCTTATTAAAAGAAGATGTAATAGATAACATTAAGTATTTTATATCATTAGGTTTTGGAGATACTGAAGATATTTTTGAAAGACAGGTACTAATATTTATTTGTCCAAAAGAAGAATTTAAAATGAAAATAGATAATTTAATTAAAAAATTAGGAAATAACTATATAGAAGAAATAGAAAATGATATTTCACTATTAGATGAACTTTTATAGGAGGTAGTTATGATTGAGGCTTATACATTAGAAAGCTTGTTAAAAAAATATGATATAGATGCTACAAAAGTTATTAATAAAAATAACAATATATTAGAATATGGTGAATACCAAGATATAGATAGAACTCTAAATTATTTGGTAAAAGAATTACACATTAGTGATAGAAATATAGAAAAATGTCCTAGTATTATGTATATGGCTGTTAATAATATCAAAGAAAACTATGAATTTTTAATAACAACAAAAATAAATACAGGCAATATAGAAACAACATTACATATATTAAGCACTAATCCAAAAGATTTAAAAGAAACATATAATTATGTATTAAATAACTATGGTATAGAATATATAAATAGAATAACATCAATACTAAGCATTTCTGTTGATAGGATAAAACAATTAGAAGAACTACTTAACGATAAATCATTAGTAATATCAGCAGCCATATCAAGAAATAGTATTGATGAAATAAAAAGGATAATTAAAGTATGCAATAAAAATAATATACCAATCACCAGTAGTGTATTTAAGAAAACATCTGAAGAAATAGAAAGAATAATTAAAGTATGCAGAGAAAATAATATACCAATTACCGGTAGTGTATTTCATAAAACGGCAGAAGAGATAGAAAAAATAATTGAAGTATGCAAAGAAAATAATATATCAATCACCGGTAGTGTATTTCATAAAACGGCTGAAGATATAGAAAAAATAATTGAAGTATGTAGAAAAAATAATATACCAATCACTGGTAGTGTATTTTTAAAAACATCAGAAGAGATAGAAAAAATAATTAAAGTGTGTAAAAAAAATAATATACCAGTAACTGGTAATGTATTTTTAAAGACAGCCGAAGAGATAGAAAATATAATTAAAGTGTGTAGAGAGAATAATATACCAATCACTGGTAGTGTATTTTTAAAGACATCAGAAGAGATAGAAAAAATAATTGAGGTATGTAGAGAAAATAATATATCAATCACCGGTAGTGTATTTTATAAAACCGCTGAAGAGGTAGAGAAAATAATTGAGGTATGTAAAAAGAATAATATACCAATTACTGGTAGTATATTTTTAAAAACATCAGAAGAAATAAAAAAATCAATTGATTATATAAAAGAAAATTATGGACAAGCGTATTTAACACCATTAATTATTAGTAAAAATGTAGAACATTTAAAAGTTGTATTACCATATTTAGAATCACTAGGAGTATTACCATATGTAGTTAAAAGTGCTTCAATATTAACTTTAACACTTGAAGAAATAAAAGAAAGACAAGCTCTTATTGAATCAAATAATGATACATTAATATTAGCAAATGGAAGATTTAATACTATTTTTGGTTTATCTAGATCTAATTATAAAAAATTAACTAACAAGAGTAGTATGACTAAATAATTTTATAAAGGTGGTAGATAATTATATCTACTCCTTTTTAAATTGGAGACACCGTCAATTAAACATTAATGTTTGACATAGAACAGGGGTTATGCTAAAATATATGGCTGTAAAAAACGGAACGTTTTTGGGGGTAAATATGATTGAAAAATATACATTAGATAGTCTGTTAAAAAAATATGGTATAGACACAAAAAAAGTATTGGGAAAATCAAATAGTATTTTAGAGTATGGTAAATATCATGATATAGATAAAACATTAAATTATTTAATAAACGAATTACATATTAGTGCAAAAAATATAGAAAAATGTCCCAGCGTTATGTACGAAAATGCTGACAATATAAGAAAAAATCTTGAATTTCTTGCGGCTACTAAAATAAGAGTCAGTAGTATAGAAACATCATTGCATATATTAAGCACTAATCCAGCAATCTTAAAAGAAACATATACTTATATATTAAAAAATTATGGTATAGAATATATAAATAAAACAACATCAATTTTAAGAGTACCAGTAGATAGAATAAAAAGAATTGAAAAAAAGCTTAATGATAAATCATTGATCATGTCAGCATCAATATCTAAAAGAAGTATAGATGAAATAGAAAAAATATTAATGATATGTCAAGAAAATAATATTAAACTTAATCATACAATATTTAAACAGACTTCAGAGGGCATTGAAAAAATAATTGAAATATGTAAAAAAAACAATATTGAGATGGTTGGAGGCGTGTTTTTAAGAACTCCTGCAGATGTCGAAAAGATAGTTGAAATTTGTAAAATACATAAAATAAAAATAACAGGAAGTGTGTTTATAAGAACATATAATGAATTTGAAAAGATAATAGTAATGTGTACTAAATATAATATTCCCATAATGGGTAGTGTATTTTTAAAAACACCAGGCGAAATAGAAAAGATAATTGCAGTATGTAATAAATATAATGTTAAAGTAACAGGAAGTGTATTTTTTAATTCTCCAGAGGAACTAGAAAAGATAGTATTGGTATGCAATAAATACAATATTGAAATAACTGGAGGTATATTTCTAAAATCCCATAGTGAAATAGAAAGAATAATAATTATATGTAATCAGTATAACATACCAATAACAGGAAGTGTATTTTTAAAATCTGCAGCAGAATTAGAAAAAATAATAAAAACATGTAATCAAAATAATATTTCATTAGCGGCTAGTATATTTTTAAAATCCTCTGAAGAACTAAATAGCTCAATTAATTATATAAAAGAAAATTATGGTGAAGAGTATTTAACCCCATTGATTATAAACAAAAGTGTGGAGCATTTAATGATTACTTTACCTTATTTAGAATCATTAGGAGTATTACCATACGTAATTAAAAGTGCCTCAATACTAAGTTTAAGTATTGATGAAATAAAAGAAAGACAAGCTCTTATTGAATCAAATAATGATACATTAGTATTAGCAAATGGAAGATTTAATTCTATTTTTGGTTTATCCAGAGCAAAATATCAAAACATGATTAATCAAGATATTCGCAAGGTGAAGACTAAGACAAGAATCAAATAATCTTGTCTTTTTATATTATCTATGATATATTAATCTTACAAAAAGGAGTAATCTATGAATAAAGTAATTGTTATAACAGGCCCTACTGCGGTAGGTAAAACTAAATTAAGTATAGAATTAGCTAAAAGATATAATGGTGAAATAATAAATGCTGATGCTGTCCAAGTATATAAAGGATTAGATATCGGAAGTGCTAAAGTAACTGAAGAAGAAAAAGAAGGTATTCCACATCATCTATTTGATATTAAAGAAGTAGATGAAGAATATACAATTTATCATTATCAAAAAGATTGTCGTAAATTAATTAAAGAAGTCCAGGATAGAGGAAGAACTCCCATTCTAGTGGGAGGTACAGGTCTATATATAAAAGCGGCCCTCTATGATTATAAGTTAACTGAAGAGAAAGAAACTAATACTTATGATAATTTAAATAATGAAGAATTATATAATAAATTATTAGAATTAGATAAAGATATAGTAATAGATAAAAATAATCGTCGTAGACTAATAAGAGCCATTAATTATTATAAAGAAAATAATAAATCTATTAATACCAATACTACTAATAAATTATTATATGATACTATATTCATTGGTTTAACAACTGATAGAAGAATATTATATGATAAAATAAATAATAGAGTGAATGTTATGGTTAAAGAAGGTCTACTTGATGAAGTAAAAGCTTTTTATGATAAGAATATTAGAACTAAACCACTACTTAATGCTATTGGTTATAGAGAAATATATTCATACTTTGATGGTGATATGTCTCTTGAGGAGGCTCTAGACAAAATAAAACAAAATTCAAGACATTATGCCAAAAGACAATATACATTTTTTAACCATCAACTACCAGTAGTATGGTTTGAAACAGACTATAGTAATTTCAACAATACTGTTGAAAAAGTAATTAATTACATTGAAAATAATTAATTAAAAATGATTTTCAAATAAATATAAATATGCTATAATTAATCTAGCATAACATAGAAAGTATGCGTAATGGCAGGAGGTGTAGTATGTCAAAGTTTTGTTCAAATTGTGGTAATGAACTAGTAGAAGAAGCAGTAATATGTCCAAAATGTGGTGTTGCAGTTAGTAAAAATATTATGCCAAGTAATAATAATAGTGAAACGTCAAACGGAATGGCAACTGCTGGCTTTATCTTATCATTTTTTATACCATTATTAGGTTTAATATTTTCAATAATGGGGCTAAAGAAATCAAAAGAAACTAGTACCGGCAAAGGCCTATCAACAGCAGGTATAATTATTTCATCTATTACAATGTTTATCACTCTAATATTACTAGTAGTAGCAGTAATAGCTTTTAATACAATAGATGAAGTTGACTACAGTGATGGATACTATAATTACTATCAAAATTATAATCGCTATGAATAATAAAAATTAGATGGTTGAACATCTAATTTTATTCTTTTTCTATAAGGAACTTAGTTAAATTACTAGGTTCTTTTTCATTAACAATAATATCGTAAATAAGATTAATAATAGGCATTTTAATTTTCTTATTTTTAAGAAGTTTTTTGATAGAGTATAGTGTATATAGCCCCTCTACTGTAGTACTTTCTATATAATTATCAATTTCTTTTTTACTTTTACCTTCACCGATTAATTTACCTAGAGTATAATTTCTACTTTTAGTACTAGTACAAGTAAGTAATATATCACCAAATCCAGCAAATGATAATATAGTTTTCTTATTACCTCCCAGTGCCTTGATTAAAGATTTAATATCATGCAAAGATTCAGTAATAAACATAGTACTAGTAGATATAGGATATCCCATACCATCGATCATACCAGCGGCTATAGCAATAACATTTTTAATAGAACCACATATTTCTGTACCAATAATATCTCTCGTATGTCTTATTTTAACATAGTCATTAGCTATAGCTTTAGTAATAATATTCTTAGTATAATTACTTCTTGAGGCCAAGCTAAATCCGATAGGTACTTTATTAATAATATCAGTAGCAAAAGTACCACCAGATATAACACCTATATTTGAAGTGTCAATGTTATTTCTAATAATGTCATATAGAAATAAACAAGAACCTTGTTCTATACCTTTTGACGCAATACAAATAACTTGATTACTTTTAAAATATTTATTTAGTTCTTTTGTAGTACTACCAACAAACTTCGCAGGTACTGCTACTACTATAATATCAGTATCAAGAACAACTTCTTCCATATTAGTGGAAATAATAATATCACTAGGAATATAAAAATCTATCTTATCACTCTTTCTATTACTAAGAAGCATATCCTTTTCTTCTTCACTATTAGTCCACATCTTAATATTACATTTATTATTATAAAAAATACTAGCTAGAGCCATACCAAATGCTCCTGTGCCCAAAATACTAATTTTCACTAATTATCATCTTCTTTCCTATTTCAATATCAAAATAATTACTTGGAGTTTCAAATACTTTCCTTATATTTTTCTTTGGTAGTATAATTTTATTTTTACCTAAATTTCTATAATAATATAAAATATTATTATCTTTATCACACATAATAACATCTATATTTTCTTTCATAAAAAAAGTATGAATACTATTACATTTATCAAATAAAAGAGCCTTATTAATATTCTTAGTAAACATAAATCCTCTTAGTCTACTAAAAAAAGATTTACATTCATATAACACTATTTCTTTACCATTATATAATAGTCTCATTCTATCACCATAATCTAATTATATAAATAACTTGATAAAAAAGCAAGTCCTTGATAAAAAAATATATTTATGGTAATATATATCTGGAGGAAAGAAAATGAATAGAAAAGGATTTACTTTAATAGAATTACTTGCAGTAATTGTCGTATTAGGCCTAGTAGTATTAGTATCAGTACCAATAGTTTCAGATGCTTACTCTAAAAGTAAAGTAAAGTCAGAAGGCATATTTGTTGATAGACTTAAAGAAAGCATAGATAGCTATGTTAAACTAAATGAAATAGAATATACGATAGTAGGAAATGGAAGAAAAACTGAAAATGGTAAAGAGTATGATATAACTTATCAAATGGGAACCATAACTATTAATGATATTATAAATGATGGTATAATAACTAAAAAAGATTTTGTCAATGCTGGAAATAAAGAAACTACATGCAAAACTAGTGCTGTAGTAGAAGTATATAAAGATAGTGATTTTGTATACTGCTATAAGATGCATAAAGATAGTTTAGGCTGTCTTACAGAGGAATATAAGTCCACCATTGATGGTGATTATGCTATAAATACTTGTATATGGGAGTAATAAATGATAATAATAATTTTAAGTATAATATTCGTAATAGCAGATCAAGTATCTAAACTAATAGTTATAAATACTCTAAGTAAGACAAAATCAGTTGAAGTAATAAAATCATTTTTCTATTTAACATATACAAATAACAATGGAGCAGCCTTTAGTATACTAACAGGTAAAAGAATACTTCTAATTATTGTAACCCTTATTGTTATAGGAATACTAGTGTATTATATAAGAAAAACAGAAATAAAAGAAAATATAAATAAAATAGCCTTATCTCTTGTAATAGGAGGTTCTATAGGTAATCTAATCGATAGAATAGTAAGAGGAGTAGTAGTAGACTTTCTAGATTTTAAAATATTTGGATACAATTATCCAATATTCAATCTAGCGGATACTTTCATAGTACTAGGAGTATTTCTCTTACTAATAGGCATGTTTAGAAAGGACAAAAATAATGATCGTAGACATAAATAATATAGGAAAAAGAATAGATAAATATCTTTGTGATAATACGGAATATACAAGAAGTAAAATACAAAAAATGATTGAAACAGGAAATATCTTAGTAAATGGAAATAAAGTAAAAGATAGTTATAAAGTAAAAGAAAATGACAATATAGAAATAACTGAATTAATTGAAGAGACAGATATATTACCAGAAAATATACCATTAGATATCTATTATGAAGATGATGATTTAATCGTAGTAAATAAGCCAAGTGGTATGGTAGTACATCCTGCTCCAGGTAACTATACTGGAACTCTTGTCAATGCTCTTTTATACCATACTAAAAATCTAAGTACTATTAATACCTTAATAAGACCAGGTATAGTTCATAGAATAGATGCTGATACTTCGGGATTGTTACTAGTGGCTAAAAATGACAGGGCTCACAATATCCTCGCAGATGCTATTGCCAAGAAGGAAGTAGTAAGGGAGTACATAGCACTTGTGGATGGTATTATTGCAGAGGACACTGCCACTATTGATGCACCAATAGGAAGAGATGTTAATAATAGAAAGAAAATGTGTGTAACTAGTGAAAATTCCAAAGAGGCTATAACTCATTTTAGAGTGGTAGAAAGACTAAATAATGCAACTTTAATTAGATGTAAACTAGAGACAGGAAGAACTCATCAAATAAGAGTACATCTAAATTATATAGGCCATCCTATCGTAAATGACCCCGTGTATGGTAAGAAAAAATTAATAGATGAAAAGTTTGGTCAAATGCTTCATGCTGAAAAGATAGGCTTTGTTCACCCAACTACCAAAGAATATATGGAGTTTACTGCTCCAGTACCAGATAGATTTAAAGAAATATTAGAAGAATTTAGATAAAAGCTATCCAAAAAGAAAAAAAGTTAGTTAAAATAATAGACAACAAATTATATAAATGATATAATGACATTAACAATTACTTACCATAATATTGATAAAACAATTTAGACGATAACTTATATTTTTAGGTAAGAAAAATATATTTATTCGAGCATATTATACTTAGGTATATATGCTCGTTTTTTATTAGATAAATAAAGAAAGGGATGAAATTATGAATAGTAAAAACATAAAAACAGAGATGGTTGTTAAAGAACAATCAATACAGATTTTAATGATTAATAATGAAGAATATATTTCATTAACGGACTTAGCACGATATGCTGATAGTGAAGAACCTAGACTACCAATTAGAGATTGGATGAGAAATAAAGAAGTTATTTCATTTTTGGGATTATGGGAAACTATGCACAATGAAAAATTTAAAGGGGGCGAATTCGCTACGTTTAAAAATGAAGCTGGTAGTAATAAGTTTAAAATGTCTCCGCAAAAATGGATAAGAGAAACTAATGCTATTGGTATAATTTCCAAATCAGGTAGGTATGATAGTGGAACATTTGCACATTCAGATATTGCACTAGAATTTGCAAGTTGGTTAAGTCCAGAATTTAAATTATATGTCATTCAAGAATTTCAAAAATTAAAGAAAAATGAAGCATATCAAAACAAAGTAGATTGGCATGCTAATAGATTATTATCAAAAGTTAACTATATTATTCACACTGATGCAATCAAAGATGTAATTGTTCCTACACTAACAGAAGAGCAGAAGAAGTATATTTATGCAAATGAGGCTGATGTCCTAAATGTTGCATTGTTCGGTGTAACAGCAAAGGAATGGAAAAATACTAATCCAGACATTTCAGATAAAGGAAATATAAGGGATTATACCGATCTATTACATTTAGTAATACTAAATAACTTAGAAAATATCAATGCTGAACTAATTAAAATGGGATTTTCTCAAAGTGAAAGATTAGTTAAATTAAATAATATTGCCAAAAATCAAATCAAACTTTTAAAAAACAATAAAGTATTTGATAATTTACAATATATTGAAAATAAAAATAACAAATAAATAACATACTCAACCATAAACACTTTATATAAACACTGAATAAAAATCTCTAAAAGTATTCATAATGAATATGAAAGGAGATTTTTTATTATGTCACGCCATAAAGTAGAAATTACTGGTGTGAATACTGCGAATATAAAAGTTTTAACTAACGAAGAAACATTAGAATTATTTAAAAAGATGAAGGACGGTGACCAATTTGCCAGAGACGACTTAATAAATGGTAATTTAAAACTAGTATTAAGTATCTTAAGAAAATTTAATGGTAAAGTAGATAACCTAGATGATTTATTCCAGGTAGGCTGCCTAGGACTAGTAAAAGCCATTGACAATTTTGACACATCCTATGATGTAAAACTATCCACCTATGCCTGCCCTATGATTGAAGGAGAAATAAAAAGATATTTGAGAGATAACAATAGTATTAGAATATCACGTAGCATCAAAGACTTAGCCTATAAGACCTTAAGATTAAAAGAAGAACTAGCAGTAGGAGGTAAAGAACCAACAAATGCCGAGATAGCCAAAATACTTGGAGTAACCGAATGTGATATAAGAGAGGCCCTAGATTCACTCCGTGAGCCAGTGAGTATGTATGAACCAATATACAATGATGGTGGTGATACCATATATCTATATGACCAAATAGCAAATAGAGAAGAAGAATATGGACTTGATAGCAGACTTGCCTTAGAAAGAGCTATGAATAATCTCAAAGATAGAGAAATAAACATTCTAAATGAGCGTTTTATCATTGGAAAAACCCAAATGGAAATAGCGGAAGAATTAGGAATATCACAAGCCCAAATATCAAGAATAGAAAAAAACGCTATAAATAATTTAAAAAAATATATAAAATAGTTACCAAAACCCTCAATGTATGATACAATTAACTAGGAGGGTTATACAATGATTAAAGAAATACTAAGCAAATTTAATATTGAAGGTGAACTAATAAATGTTACTGAGAATAATTCTGGTAATATAAATAAAACTTTTGTGGCAACCTTTAAAAGAGAAGATGGTAGTGAAAGAAAATATTTAATTCAAAAAATAAATACCACAGTTTTCACAGAGCCATATAAATTAATGAAGAATATTGAAGGTGTAACTACCTATTTAAAAAGACAAATGATAAAAAATGACGATACAACTCATCAAGTACTTGAAGTAATAAAGACTAAAGATAACAAATCACTATGTTACGTTAATGACGAAACAGGTACAAGAAAATATTATCGTATCTATGAGTTTATAGAAAATGCCATATCATATGACCAATCACAGGATAAACAAATAGTCTATAATACTGGAAAGGCTTTTGGTAATTTTCAAAGACTACTAGAAAACTATCCAATGTCTAAGCTTGAGGAGACTATCAAAGATTTCCATAACACCAAGAAAAGATATGACAAATTAATGGATGATATTAAGATAGATTCTGAAGGTAGAGTAGAAGAAGTAGCAAATGAAATAGTATTTATTCTTATGCGTGAAGATATTTGTTCACTAATAATGGATGACTTAGGTACTGAAGAAATGCCATACCGTGTAACACACAATGACACCAAAGTAAATAATGTAATGATGAATAAAGATACTGGTTCTTTTCTAGCGGTAATAGATTTAGATACCGTTATGCCAGGTAGTATGTTATTTGACTATGGTGATGGAGTAAGATCAACAGCTTGTACTGCTAAAGAAGATGAACATGACTTATCTAAAGTAAAAATAGATCTAGATTTATTTAAAGCCTATACTGATGGCTATTTAAGTGAAATGTCTGAAAGCTTAACATATGAAGAGTTATCGCTAATGGCAGAGGGTGTAAGAATAATAACATTAGAACTAGCTATAAGATTCCTAAATGATTATATCAATGGTGATACTTATTTCAAAACAGATTATGATAAACAAAACTTATATCGTGCAAGAGCTCAAATAGCATTAGTAAAAGATATTGAATCAAAGTTAGATTATATGGATAACTATATTAGAGAGAGTTATAGCGAGAAATATAATGGAAAATATGCAAGGGTACTAAAAAGATAGTACTCTTTTTATATGAATAAACATATATTTTTATAGGTGATATAATGCGATTATCAGAATTACAAACAAAAGAAATAATTAATATGTCTACGGGTAAAAGGTTAGGATTAATAATAGATGTAATAGTAGATAATACTGGTGTAGTAAAGTCGTTGATACTTGAAGAGAAAAGAGGAAAAAGATTTTCAAGAGAAGAGTATGAACTAGATTGGAGTCAAATAGCTAAAATAGGTGATGACATCATCTTAGCCAAAGATAAAGTATAATATATTATGCACACTAAGAGCCTATACAATCATAGTCTCTTTAGTGTTTATTTGAGCCAAGATATTGTCTCAAATAAAAATGTCAGCCATATCAGACTATAAAAGCCCTACCGCTATTTGATTAGTAATAAATAAATGTAAAGAAAAGTATATTCAAAACACCTAAACTATGGTACAATAAATATAGAAAAGGTGGTACAAATGAATAAAAAAGGATTCACATTAATAGAATTACTTGCTGTAATAGTGGTATTGGGAGTAGTATTAATATTAGCCATGCCTAGCATTTTAGATTCAATAAATGCCAGTAGAAATGCATCTTACAAAGTACTTATGAGCAATATTAAAACGGCCGCAGAAACTTACTATCAAGAATGCGAGTATGGTGATTTAAGTAACAAAGCCAAATATGGAAACTATGCCTGTACTATAAATAATAATACCATAACTACCACAATCGGAGCCTTAGCTAACACTGGTATATTAAAGGTGGCCGCAGATGAAACTGGCAACTTAATTGTTAATGATCCTAGAGATACCACTAAAAATTTAAATAGCTGTGGAATACAAATAATAAAAACAGTAGATAGTAATTTTAAAGTAACATATCAAATAAACGGCAGTGATCAAACAGGCTGCCCGACAAGTGAAGATTTACAATAGGGAAGTGACTAATATGCAATTAATAGGAAATAGTTGGGATAGTATTCTAAATGATGAATATCAAAAAGATTACTTTAAAAGAATAGTACTATACATTAATAAAGCTTACAAAGAAAGACCTATCTTTCCTCCTAAAAATTATATATTAAGAGCTTTATCATTAACAGATTATAAAGATGTAAAAGTGGTAATATTAGGGCAAGATCCATATCATGGAGTAGGTGAAGCCAATGGATTAGCCTTTTCAGTAAATGATGGAATCAAATTACCACCATCACTTCAAAATATATATAAAGAATTAAATAGCGATTTAAACATACCAATAAGCACTAAAGGTGATTTAACCTGCTGGGCTAAAGAAGGAGTATTACTTTTAAATACTGTTCTAACTGTAGAAAAAGATAGACCTGCTTCTCACAAGAATCTCGGCTGGGAAAACTTTACAGACGCAATTATAAAGAAAATAAATGAAAAAGATACTCCAGTAGTATTTATATTATGGGGTAACTTTGCTAAAAGTAAAAAAAGTTTAATAACCAATCCAAAACATTTAATAATAGAATCTTCTCATCCATCACCATTTTCTTGTAATTATGGATTCTTTGGAAGTAGACCATTTTCTCGTGCCAATAAATTTTTAAGAGAAAATAATATTAAAGAGATAGATTTTACTGTAAAATAAGCATAAAAGAATTCAAATAGGATATCTTAATATTGGTGATAATATTATGTACTATTTAAATTCTTTTTTATTATATGGTCTATTAGGCTTCATCATGGAAAGCACATTATATAAAATAACAGATCCATCAAGAGTAAGTGGCGTATTATATGGCCCAGTAACTCTAGTATATGGACTTGGCGGAATAGCTCTAATATTAACAAATAAATATATTTTAAGCAAAATTAAATGTAATAAAATACTAAAAATAATATTATCTTTTATAATTATAGCAGTTATTTTAACTACAGTTGAACTATTATCAGGCTATTTATGCAAAATAATATTCAATACTGAAATGTGGAATTATCATGATAAAGTATATCATATTGGAAAATACATTTGTCTTGAATATGTACCAGTATGGGGATTACTAGGAACATTAATTGTATATGTATTAAAACCATTCTTTGATAAGATAATAAAATTAATACCCAAAGAAGCAACATACTTATTTTATTTAATAATGACTTTAGATATAATAATAACACTATTTACCAAATAAAAAAAGACTATAATTTAAAATCTTCATAGTCTTCGTCACTCATATCTTTTCTATCAAAGAATAGTTTTTCTTTATATTTACAAAGCATAGCCACCATATTAGAAGGAAACTTCTTTATCAAAGTATTGTATGTAGTAATATTATCATTATAGTAGTCAGTAGAATTATCTACTTTAGCATCAATTTCTTTTATTTCTTTAATAATCTTCTTAATTTCTTCACTTTTATCAATTTCAGGATAAGTATTTTTTAGTCCCTCTAATTCAATAGAGGCTTTTTTTAATATTCGATATAGTTCAAAGTTACCGATTTTTCTACTTCTTAACTTGACTACATCTTCAAATACTTCTCCACCTTTATTGATGCTACTTTTAACAATAGGAATAGCCCTATTGATTAAGTCATACTTATTTCTAAGCAAATTATCAATAATAGATTCAACCTCATTAATTCTTATAACGTAGTCTTGAAACTTGTTATATATAGTAGCATAAAAAATAGCCAGAGCACAAATAATAACAATTATAACCAAAACAATAATTAATAAACTTTCCATATTGTCACATCCTAAAAAAATTATATCAAAAAACTATATCTTTTTCAAGAGCTAATACATCAAAAAAATAATACCGAAGTATTATTCTTTAACTAAAATCTTTTATAAAATTAATAGGCTCGTCAAAAGTAACAAAATCTAGATAAATCATTAGTACCAAATACCATTCGCCAGTATTAGGATTAGACATAATTACATGATCTCTTCCTGACTGCTCTATAATCCCTTCAAAAACTCTATCTTGCCATAGAGTAGAACCTGGCACAGTAACATGAAGTTTTGCTTTCTTACCTCTATTTAATCTTAAAATATTTTCTATATATGACTGCTCAGAAGTAAGTGGATTAACCATAGTTTGTGTCTGCTCATAACTAGGAACAGACTGCTGATTAGGAACAGTATTGTTATTAAGCCCTACACCAGGAAAAACAGGATTTTGATAGTAGCCACCATTATTCATATATTTTCACCTCTAATTAAATATATGATGTATATTTTACGATATAACTAAAAATAATGTCAAATAAAAGAATAAAAGTTTACAATAAATAAAAAACTTTTTATAATAAAAATGAGGTGATATTTATAAATGAATACAAGAATAGGAATATCAAATAGACATGTTCATTTAACTCGAGAAGATGTAAATGTTTTATTTGGCAATAATTACGAATTAACAAAAAGAAATGATTTAGACCAGCCAGGTCAATATGCCGCTAATGAAACAGTAACACTAAAAACAGCCAAAAACATAAAGGAAGGAGTAAGAGTGGTTGGGCCAATAAGAAGTTATACTCAGGTTGAAGTATTAAACTCCGATAAAGAATATTTTGGTATTAATCCTCCAGTAAGAAATTCAAAAGATTTAGATAATTCTGAAGAAATAACAATAATAGGACCAAAAGGACAAATAACAAGAAAAAATATATGTATAATTGCCAACAGACACATCCATATTAATACTAGAGATAAAGATAAGTTTTATGAAGACGAAATAGTAAAAGTAAAAGTTGGAGATACTATTTTAGATAATGTTCATATCAAAATTGCGGATTCTTATGCTACATCTTTTCATATAAATAAAGATGATGCTATAAATAACAACATAGAAGCTAGTATGACAGGAGTTATCATAAAGGAGGATTAATATGTTCTCTAATACAAAAAAAATATTAAAAAAAGCTAAGAAAGAAGTAATTTTAAAAACAATTACTTCTCTTTTTATTCAAAGTCTAGCCTTAATAATACCAGTTTTCTGGAGTAAAACAGTAAATGAGGTAACCGATACAAATTATAAAGTTGGGTATTACCTAATAATAATAACAGCTCTTCTTACTATATTTTATTATTATTGGTCATATCTAAATCAAAAAACATGGTTTAGATTATACAACAAACTATATAATGAATATACATTAGAAACAATATCAGAAACAGCTAACATAAATAAAATAAATCTGGGCGAATATACCAATATTTTAAATAATGATATAGATATAATATGCAATTTTTTTTGTAATTTAGTAACAAGAATATTTCAGGTAATAGAATTCTTTGTAATATACGCCTACTTTCTAAGTTTTAACTTTATAATATTTTTTATTACTGTTATAATATCAATATTAATGGTAATAGTATATTTTAAGTCAGGAAAAAAAGTCCAAGATTTAAACATTAAGAGAAAAGCTACTTTAGATAGTAAAACAATAATGCTTCACAAGTTATACTCCTCATTATCAAACAAAAAAAATAATACTAATAGTATTATAACTTTATTTACCAAAGATAATAAGGCTTACTTAAAAGCAAATTATAATTATAACGTTATAATTCAAGGTATAATTTACACAGTTCTAAGTGTTATAGAATTATCAAGATATTTTATTATTTTTTATTCAGTATATTTAGTAAAAATAGGTACAATAGAAATAGGAACTATTCTCTTAATATATAGCTACTATGATAACATAATAAATAATTTCAATGTCCTAGGGACAATAACTGCCGACTATCAAAGTTTCATTGTATCACTAAGAAGATTAAATAAAATATCATCACTATCAAGTGGTGTTGCCAAATAAAAGCTATTATGTTAAAATAATTTCGTGATTTATATGAAGAAATTATTAATAAAATTAATTAGAAAATATCAGAGTATACCTTTTAAATCCCATGATAGTTGTAAGTTTATTCCCACTTGCTCAAACTATATGATCGAAGCCTTAGAAACTCATGGCTTAATAAAAGGATTATACCTAGGAATAAAAAGACTATTAAAATGTAATCCTTTTACTAAAAATAAATATACCTATGACCCCGTACCTAAGAAAAAAACTTAGGTATTTTCATAATTACCATTTTTTGATAAAATATATTCAGGAGGGATAATTATGCCTAAATATGACTTTCACAATCAAATGGAACCACATGAATTTCAAAGATTTGCTATTGATATTATTGATACAAGAGAAAAAACACATTTTGAAGTTTTTTCTGAAGGCAAAGATTTAGGTATTGATGCCTATAAAAAAACAAAAAATGGTATTACAATAATAGTTCAAGCAAAAAGGACTGAAAATTTTAAAGATTTACTAAAAGTTTTAAAGAACAGCGAACTTGCTAAAATTAAAAAACTAAACCCAGACAGATACATACTAATAACAAGTAGTGCAATAAGTAAAACTCAAAAGCCTAAAATAATAGAACTATTATCACCATATATCAAAAACTCTGGTGACATAATATCAAAAGAAGATTTAAATAAATATTTAACTAAAGAAAAATATAAAAAAATAGAATTAAATTATCCAAGTTTATGGTTTAACAGTGCAAATACCTTTTTAAAAGAAATGGGTGATGTAGTAAACCATTCTATTTATGAAGAATCTCTTGATGAATTAGAAAAAGTAAAACAATCAATGAAAAATTATGTTATACCAGAAAATTTTTCTACAATAATTAGTAATCTGGAAAATGATAGAGTTATCTTAATAACAGGTAATCCCGGTATAGGAAAAACATCTTTAAGTAGAGCAATAGTTAGTTATTATATTATTAAAGATTATGAATTAATATATACAAAAGAGATAGATAAAGCCAATCAAGTTTACAAAAGAGAAAGCAAACAAATTTTCTTCTTAGATGATTACTGGGGATCATCATTCAAGGATAAAAACTATTCACATATTGAAAATACCAAGTTTATTAATTTTGTTGATAAAATATCAAGAACAAATAATAAAATATTAGTAATAACTTCAAGAGACTACATAATAAAACAAGTGGATAATGATTTAAAAAGAATATTAGGTAATAAAGAATACCTTCTAGATATAAAAAAAATAAGTCTAAACCTAAGATATAAAATACTTTATAAATACTTATCCACATCAAATATAAATTATAGTTATATAGAGTATATTTTAGAAAATTCCGAAATGATAATTAAACATAACAGCTTTAATCCTAGAATAATAGAAATGTACATAAATAGCGATTTTCATTTAGAAGTAACTAAATATAAGTACTTAGAATACTTAATAGAAACATTAGATTCACCAATAAGTTTTCTAGATGAAGTTTATCAAAAACAAACTAAAGAAGCACAACTATTATTATATTTAATGCTTACCATAGAACCACCAATACTGCTAAAAGATTTGGAAGAAGCATATTTAAACATAATAAATTCATCAAATAAAAATTACAATAATTATAATTTGGAAAACATTATATCTCAGTTAGAAAAAAACTTTATTAGAACTTATTATATCAATAATAAAGGTATAGTCGTAGATTTTATAAATAATTCAATAATCGACTATCTATATGACTGTAAAGATAATTTTAAAGAGTTTGAATTTGATATAATAAATAACTTAACATATTTTAATCAAATAACATTTCTTTTAAAAGATAAAGATAACTTCTGGAAACTTCCATTATTACCAAATTTATATAAAACTATAAAAGAAAAATTAATTAGTGATATAGATAATCTCAGTATAATAATAGGGACATTCTATGATACGATAGAATACTACAATATGACTAGTGAAGAACAGTTAATATATAAGTTATTAAAGCTATGCAATATAGACAATTTAGATAAAGAAGTAATAGAACTAATCATAGAAAAATATAATCAAATTATTAATGCTCTAGATAATAAAGATAGGACATACATATATGAAGATAACCTTTTTGAATTATTGCGACTATATGAAAAAATAAAAAAATATATAAATATAAACAAAAAGGAATATGTAGATATATATTATAAAAATATAGAACATACATATGAATTAAATTTATTACTAAAAAATAAAGAATTTCATGAAGAAATAAAAGCCATTGGCTTAGATAACAAGCAGAAATTAACAGAGTTATACAAAGATATGATATATTACGATTTACAATATTATTATTATAATGAGATGTATCAATCACTTGGAAATTTATATTGTCTACTAGATACAGAACTATATGATTTTTATAAAGATGATGATGAAATATTAGATGCTATAGATTATTATGATGCCATACCAAAATCATACTATGATGACAAAGAAGATATAATGCATAAAGAAAGTTTAGAAAGTAATTATGATATAAATGAAAAAATAATGGTAAAAGAATTAAAAATAAATAAAAGTATGCTAATAGATTTTAATAAATATATAAAAAATATTTTATCTAAAGAAGAAATATCAGATTTAAAAAAATATATAAGCAAAAATAAGTATCTAAAAAATTTTAAAGATACAAAGGAATCAGCAGATATATTAATTCAATTTTATAAAATATATCATTGTTTTCCAAATACAGAAGAAGACTTTTACAAAATATTGATAACTGCACCAACAATAACAATGGATATTAAAGATTTACAGTATATAATGATAACATTAGCATATCTACTATTTATAAATAATAAACCAATATTTAAAAAAGACGATATACTTGAAATGTTGTCAGACCCAAAGATAAATAAAAAAGAAGTCTTTAAATTATTAGATACATCTTTATTTAGAAGAGAAGAAGAGTGGTATTGTTTTGCTACAAAAGAACTACAAGCATATTGCTTATCATTATATATTTCTTATTTATACGAAAAAGATAAAGAAGAATTTTATAATAAATTAATAAGTATATTAATGTTGCCATCAGAAGTAGATTTTGAATATTTTGAAGATTTAAATATATTTTATGAATATTTTCAAAAAAATGATAAAGAATCATTTAATAAATATTTTATATATGAAATATTAGAAAACTATTTATCAAAAACAAATAGTGAGAAAGAATATCAAACAATAACTTCAATAATAGAATTCTTTCATTTTGAGTTAGTTTTAGAAGAACTATCATATGAATGCTTAAATGGTTATAGTTATATCAATGCTGAAACAGCGGATATCTTAGAATTAGTAACAGGAGAGTATGTTGACCTTGAAGAATTAGTATCTGAAAAGGCTTTTGAAGAATTCATAAATAGTTTTAAAGAAAATGTAAAATTTAAGTATGGCAAATATCGTATAGATTTAACAGAACTAACTAAAAATGAAAAGTTCTTCAATTGGTTAAAGAAATATAATATTGATGATAAAGTAATGAGTAGCCATAATAAAATTATTAAAGAGATGAATAACATTGAAAAAGAATTCTATATACTTCAGTAAAATAATATATAAATCATTAAAAAAGAGGGTAAATAAATCCTCTTTTAATATCTATATAAATATAACTTCAAATAACAAAAAAACGAACTAATAAATAGTTCAGAAAAATCATAAATTGGCAGGGGATGAGAGAATCGAACTCCCAACAGTGGTTTTGGAGACCATTATTATACCATTTAACTAATCCCCTAATAATTGGTACAAATAGATAATACCATAAAAATAGTTAAAAGTAAACATTTTTAAACAAAATAATATCAAATATGTAATAGCAACTTATATATAATAGATATGGCTGATATTTTATTTTTAGACCCAGGCTAAAAATAACACCCTAAGATTACAAGCTTAGGGTGAACAAATAAACAATTATTTATATTCAATATTAATCATTTTAGCATGAACAGCAACTCTCTTAGTACCAGTATTATCACAAGTAGATAAAGTAAGTATTTTATCATCGGTAGTAACATCAATACCAAAATCATACACACTTCTACTTTTTAAAGTATTTAAAAACTTATCGTAAGGTTCAGTTCTAAAATTAGTTTTAAGATAATATACTTCAGGTTCAATAGTATAAACAGAAAATACTTTCCATACTGTATTAGATGTAGGAGTAGATATTTTAATATAATAATTACTACTATTACTAAGATATCCACTATAAAGCATATTAGGAATAGAACCAAACATAGTTTTATTATTCATATTGTGCCCATATATTATAGTATTTTTGCCAAAGTTTTTAAAGTCAACTCTGTAATCAGCAAAAATCCATCCTCCAGCATTACTTCTTTTATTAAAAGCATGACTTAAGTAATAATCATTATCCTCTGCTTGAACAACAGGATAATTAACCTTAGTACCATCAACCTTAATCCAACCAACAGTATCAGGATTCTTTTTTAATAATTCAGTAAAATTAACTTCCATAAAAGGAACATTCATATAATCCCAATAATCATTAGGATAGTAAACAGTAGTGTTATTTCCACCTGTATTATCAGTAGGCTCTTCAGGATCTGGTTCTGGCTCTGTCTGATTATTATTATCTGTATCTTCCTTTTCAATTATATCAGTAGAATTAATAATATCATTAGATAAATATTTGATTTTTAGCCCCTGAACATACCATCTGCTAATTAAAAAGACACAAACAAGATAAATAGCAAAAGTAGTACCAGCAATAGTCCAGGACAACTTTTTGTTTTGCTTAGATACTCTTTTCTTTTTCTTTTTACCAAATAGAGCAATAATTCCTAAAATAAAATATCTCGGAATTAAAGTAATAATATTGTATAAACCGATAAAGAAGTATTTAAAAAATTTAATAACAAATTTTATTAAAGAAATTAGGCCTAAATAAAATATCTTAAAAAAATACATATTAAATACCTCCTATCTATTCTCATATTAATTATAGCAGAAAAGAAAAAAAGTAACAAGTTATTGAATAAAAAAAAAATATATTGTATAATAAGGCTGAAACGAAGGTGTATAAACATGAATGACATAAAAGTTGGTGACAAACTGGAAATCCACTGTTACAAACATAATGGTAAAATAGATCGAATAAGTGGCGAAGCATTGGTTCTAGATGTAACAGAGGACTATTTAGTATGTGCAAATAACAAAGTGAAGATAACAGAGAGCGATGGCAAAACCCACAGAACAAAGGAAACAGCAATATTATTCTTCTATAAAAACGAATGGTTTAATATATTGGCACAATTAAAAAAGTTTGGTTTATTTTACTATTGTAATATAGCTACCCCATATATAATAGATGATAATGTTATCAAATATATTGACTACGATTTAGATTTGAGAGTATTTCCGAACGGCAGTTTTAAAGTTCTGGATAGAAATGAATACAAGTATCATAAAAAACAGATGCACTACTCTAATAGATTAGACTTTATATTAAAGTATGAATTGGGTAGTTTAATAGAAAGAGTAAGAGTAAAAAAAGATCCGTTTAATAAAAAGACTATCGAAAAATATTATGAAAAGTATCTAGAGTTGCTAAAAGAAGAAAACAACGAAGAAGCCTAGAAATATAAGAATAAAAAATGTAAAAATATAAAAATGTAAGGAGAAAACTTATGTTTTTTTCTTTATTTTATATAGTAGATGACAGCCGAGCAATTGAATTGATATAAATTGAAAAAAATGTAAATCAAGTATTTATATAAAACAAAGAATATAAATAAAAAAGTGAAAATATATGCAAAAAACATGCAAAAAACAGCAAAAAGCAAAAAAAATAAAAAATATGAAAAAAATCCTTTACAAAGTGCAAATAAAGTGATATGATATAAAACGTTGAAACGGAAATGAGTTCAATAAGCATCTTTGAAATAATGTATTTCTTATTAACTGGTTAAACACCGGCAAGGTATTAATTAGTTATTTTTTATTGCTTGAACAAATGTTGAATAAGTAGATAAAAAACACTTTACAAAGGCCTTGAAAAGTGATATCATACATATGAGTGATGTCAAAAAAAGACAACGCACAATGTATCTTTAACAGCAAAGTAAGAAATGCAAAATCAGTGTAATATCTATAATATTTAAGATAAGAAAACAAAGTGCAAAAAAACCTACTTTTTGATTAAAAAAGTGAAAAAAAGGTTGACAATGTCGAATATCTTTGGTATATTATTAATGCACTGCAAAAAAGAAGATGCAGAAGAGAAAATGTTCTTTGAAAACTGAGCAAAATGTCAATTTTGAGTAGCTAGGAAATTATAACTTATTAATTATTAAAAATTTAAATTTTTATTGAGAGTTTGATCCTGGCTCAGGATGAACGCTGGCGGCATGCCTAAGACATGCAAGTCGAACGAGATGGCCCAGTGAAGGTTGAGTGCTTGCACAAGACTGAATCTGGATCACCATCTAGTGGCAGACGGGTGAGTAACACGTGGGTGACCTACCTTTTCGTTGGGGATAACAGTTGGAAACGATTGCTAATACCGAATAAAATATGAGAGTCGATTTTATATTGAAAGGAGCCTTTAAAGCTTCGCGATTAGATGGGCCTGCGGCGTATTAACTAGTTGGTGAGGTAACGGCTCACCAAGGTAACGATGCGTAGCCGAACTGAGAGGTTGATCGGCCACACTGGGACTGAGACACGGCCCAGACTCCTACGGGAGACAGCAGTTAGGAATATTCGTCAATGGGGGAAACCCTGAACGAGCAATGCCGCGTGAAGGAAGACGGTCCTCTGGATTGTAAACTTCTGTTGTTAGGAAAGAACGACCTGTGTAGGAAATGACATAGGAGTGACGGTACCTTTCAAGAAAGCTCCGGCTAACTACGTGCCAGCAGCCGCGGTAATACGTAGGGAGCGAGCGTTATCCGGATTTATTGGGTGTAAAGCGTGTGTAGGCGGTTACTTAAGTCTGTGGTCTAAGCCTGGAGCTCAACTCCAGTTCGCCATGGAAACTGAGTTACTTGAGTATGGTAGAGGCAAGTGGAATTTCTAGTGTAGCGGTGGAATGCGTAGATATTAGAAGGAACACCAGTGGCGAAGGCGGCTTGCTGGGCCATTACTGACGCTGAGACACGAAAGCGTGGGGAGCGAATAGGATTAGATACCCTAGTAGTCCACGCCGTAAACGATGGATACTAAGTGTCGGAGGATCCGGTGCTGAAGTTAACACATTAAGTATCCCACCTGAGTAGTACGGTCGCAAGGCTGAAACTCAAAGGAATTGACGGGCACCCGCAC